>Ga0247834_1001135_pt1 | contig 47738 bp, 39 predicted proteins | sample LaCruzMarch2015__8_FD_187118 | JGI IMG/M metagenome (GOLD analysis project Ga0247834, IMG submission 187118) | Freshwater microbial communities from meromictic Lake La Cruz, Castile-La Mancha, Spain - LaCruzMarch2015_12m | ecosystem: Environmental > Aquatic > Freshwater > Lake | place: Spain... | reverse complement strand
CCGGCCGCGGCTCAAGCCGAGCCGAAGGGCTGGACAAAAGGCGGCTGGGTAGGGAGGATCAATCGGTCACGTAGGGGTGGAATGCTGGTGAGAATCCAGCGGTCCCATGCTCCTAAGAATCGACACACGGCGACCCTGGGGCCCACAGGGCGCGCAGGTGGTGTGTTTGAGGTCGGATCGACGCCATGGACGAGCTTGGATCATCTTGTCTCGGGTCGCCACCTGGGGAGGCGCTGACGCCACCAGGTCCCAGACTGAGGCAGCCAGCGCCGCCACCGAGGGGAAGAGGGTGGTTGTTTCGATCCGCCTGGCGCATAGAGGTCCACGATGACCACCGACGTGCCCCTGTCGCGCCTGCCCCCGGGAACCCTGGTCGAGGGCCAGACCTTCGTCGACGAAGACATCAGCCATCTGGCGGGCCTGGAGTTCTTCACCTGCCGGTTTGAGGGCTGCCGCCTCGCCGACGCCCGCCTGTCCAAGGTGGTGTTTGAGCGCTGCGAATTCGTCGGCTGCGATCTCACCAAACTTCTGTGGGGCAGCTCGTCCCTGCGGGGCGTGCGCTTCATGGACTGCAAGCTCATGGGCGTGAATTTCGCCGGCGCCGCCGACAACCCGGAGTTCAGCTTCGACGGCTGCTTGATGCGCTACTGCGTGTTTGACGGCGTCAATCTGCGGGGCATCCCCTTCCACAACTGCCATCTGCACGACGCGTCATTTGTCGAGTGCGACCTCAACGACGCCGACTTCGGTGGCTGCGACCTGGAGGGGGCGGTGTTGCGCAATTGCCGGATGGCCGGCGCGGACTTCTCGACCGCCACGGGCCTGTTCTTCGAGCCCGCCCAGAATCGGGCCCGGGACGCCTACATTTCCCCCGAGACGGCCATCCAGTTGGCGCGGGCGGCAGGGCTGCGGGTGGCGGGCACCGACCAGCCGCTGTCGGCGACGACGACCAAGCGCAAGAAGCGCTGACTGGCAACGCGCGCACGGCGAGCCAGACTGCTGACCGATCGGACGAGCGTCGTCAGATCCCGGGTCCGTGCCGAAAGTTCTGATGTTTCTCCGGCTGGCGCCGAAGAAGCCACGCCGAACCGATGTCGTCGGCGCTAGGGTCTGGCGATGCAGCACGCCGGCCTCTCCCTCAACGCTCCCCCCGACATGGTCATCGAGCAGAGCATGTTCGCCCTGCGGGCGCCGCCGTCGGCAGCCGTCGATCCCCGCCTGCTCCAGAAGCAGACGCCCATCCGCACCAGCCTCATCGTCCACCGCCGCGACGTTGGTCCGATGGCCACCCTCGAGGTGCTGGCGGGGGAAGTGGCCGCCGAGCTGGTGTCTTCTGTCTCTGGCCTGTCGGGGCTCGTCACCGAGGCCTTCGACTATGAAGACGGCGCCATCGGCTTCCTCCTCAGCTTCGACGTCGCCGCCGCCGAAGTCGGCACCGCCCGCCAGTTCCACGCCCTGCGCAAGGACGACACCGTCCTGACGACCTTGACGCTGACCCTCGACAAGCTGCAGCTCACCGACGACGGCAAACGCCGTTGGTTCGATGTGCTCGCGTCCGCCAGACCCACAGCCACTTCCGAAGCTGGAGCCCCCTGATGCGCCTCACGCCACCCGTCTCGCCGTCGTCAGCGTCGTCAGCGTCGTCAGCGCGAGGACAGAAGGCCGTTGATCAGGCCTCGGTTTCCGCCCAGCAGCTGCAGTCGATTCCCTGCCCCAACCTGCGCACCCTGGTGAACGAGGGCTGGCTGACGCCGGACAAAAACGGGCTCGTCCAGCTCGACCAGCTCGACGCCGCGTTGAAGAGGCTGGGCATCGAGGGCATTCCCCGCAAGGTCCTGGTGACGGGGGCCCAGGGGGCCACGAAGGAGAACGTGGCCGCCGCCTTCGGCGACCTCGCCAAGACCACCTTCAACGTCTACGGCCTGGTGGGCTCCAACCTCGACCACGCCGGCGACACCCGCATTTTGCGCGGGGGCTTCAACGCCGAGCGCCTCGACTGGTTGTGCTCGTTCGCCGACGCCAACGGCCGCATCGGCATGAAGGCGTTGGCGGCGGCCCAGAAGGAGACCCGCAACGACGAGCCCGCCACTCTGCGTGACAAGGCCCTCGGTGTCGTCGAGCTGGTGGCCCTGCTGAAGGTCTACGGCACCAGGGATGGGAGCGGCGACAAAACCCTGAGTGTTGCCGGCGTGCGCGACCTCTACCAAAACGCCCGCTTCCCCGAGGAGTGGAAGGCCCAGCTCGGCGGCGCGCCGACGGTGAGCCCGGAGAAGACCGGCCTGATGCGCTTGATTGGCGGCATCGTCGACATGGCCTACCGCCAGATCGGCACGTCGTCGGGGCGGGCCCAGATGGGCATGGACCTCTCGTTGGCCAGAGACCCCCAACTCAACCAGACCTCGGCCATGGGCCTTGCCCAGAGCCTGTGCCCGGCGGGTCCCCCGGTGGCGACCCCCAAGACCCAGGTGGACCAGAGCCACGCCGCCAAGAGCTGAGGCCGAGCCCCGTCAGGCCTCTTCGAGGGCGGCGATTTCCCCGTCGGCCTGGCGCAACCGGAAGGCGAGGGAGCGGGCGAGGTGGGAAAAGAGCCCGACCTCGAGGGCGGGCTCGTCTTTGAGCAGCGCGTCGAAGCGCGCGCGGGAGATGGCGAAGAGCTCGACATTGGTCTCGGCGACGGCGTCGGCGGAGCGGGCGCCGCGGTCGAGGAACGCCATGTCCCCGAAGTGATCACCGCGCCCGAAGCTGGCGATGTGCACCGTCTTGTGACCCTCCAGCTGCAGCGCGATGCGGACGTTGCCGCTGCGCACCAGGAACAGCTCATCGCCCGGGTCACCGCGCCGAAACAGCGTCTCGCCCGCGGCGACGGTGCGCTCCTCAACGCAACGGGTGAGGGCCGACAGCGACGTCGTCGGCAGCCCCTCAAGCAGCGCGAAGTCCGCCAGCGACAGCAGCAGTTCGCGACCGCGGGCCTTGCCGTCATCGTGCAGCAGCGCGTCCTCGGCGAAGGCCAGGGCGTCGGAGACGTTGCCGAAGATCGTCTGCTCGCCGGGCTTCACGAGCCCCGTTTCCTCGAAGTAGGCGCGCAAGTCGCCGCTCTTGCCCGCCACGATGCGCGGCAGGTTGCAGAACAACAGGAACGCCCCGCGCTTGTCGAGCTGGGCGCGCATCTGCTCAAGGATGTGGACCGCGGTGAGGTCGACGCTGCGGACCCGGCGCAGGTCGAGGATCACGAAGCGGCGCGTGCGCAGGTCCTCGTCCAGCTTGGTGCGCAGCTGGTCGGTGGTGCCGAAAAAGAGCGCGCCGTCGAGCTCCACCACGACGGTGGCGTCGCCGCGGGCCTCGAGGACGGCCATCTCGGCGGGCAGGCGCCGCTGTTTGGAGAAGACGCGGTTGCCAGCGAGCTTGCGGCGAATGACGACGCCCCGTGATTGGTCCCGCAAGAAGAGCAGGATGGTCAGCACCACGCCCACCCCCGAGGCCATGATCAAGTCGCCGGCGACGGCGACGCCGATGACGGTGGCGATGACGACGAAGTCGAGGGTCGTCGAGCGCTGGCGCAGCAGCGAGAACGCGTGCCAGTCGAACATGCGCACGGCGACGACGAGGAGGATCCCCGACAGCGCCGACAATGGCGCCCAGGCGACGATGGGGCCCAGCGCGAGAAACGCCACGAGGACCAGGCCTCCCTCCATGACGCCGGACCAGCGCGTGGTGCCGCCGCTGGCGATGTTGACGAGGGTAGCCCCCGAGGTCCCGGCCCCCGGCATGCCGCCCACCAGGGAGCTGGCAAAGTTGGCCACGCCCTGGCCGAACAGCTCGCGGTTGCTCTGGTGGCGGGAGCCCGTCAGGGCGTCGACGACGACACAGGTCTTCAGCGTGTCGAGGGACAGCAGCACCGCCAGCGTCAGGGCAGGCCCGAGCAGGGCCCCGAAGTCCGCCCAATGCACGCCCGACAGGCCCGTCAGGCGGGCGCTCAACGCCCCCAGAAACGACGCATCGCCACCGCCGATGGGGCCGATGACGAGCTTGTTGTGCTCGAGGGTCCAGAGCTCGGCGCGGGCGAAGCCGAGGGCGAAGTAGGTGGCGACGCCGACGAAGAGGCCGATGATGGCCGGCGGCAACGCCCTGGTGATGCGCGGGGCCACGAGCATGCCGGCGATGGTGGCACCGCCGACAACGACGGCCGGCCACTGCCACAGCCCGGGGGTGAAGACCGCGTGGCCGAGGGCGATGCCTTTTTGCAGGCCGAGGAACGCGGGCAACTGCTTGAGGAAGATCACGACGCCGACGCCGCTGAGGTAGCCGGTGACGACGGGCCACGGGATGTATTTGATGATGGTGCCCGCGCGCAGGGCGCCAAAGAGCATCTGCAGGGCGCCGGCGAGCACGGTGGCCAGCGTCATCAGCACCGCCACCCGGGTGGGGTCGGTGGGGTTGCGGGCCAGCAGGTCGGCGGCCAGGGCGCTCATGACAGCGACGGCGGGCGCGCAGGGCGCCGAGATCAGGCGGGCAGTGCCACCGACGAGGGGCGCCAGCAGACCCAGCGCCGTGGCGCCGAGGATGCCCGCCAACGCACCCTGGCCTGCGCCGCCGAGGGGGCCGTAGACGGCGACACCGAAGGCGATCGACGCCGGCAGCGCCACCAGGGTGGCCGCCACCGCTCCCCACACATCGCCGAGAGAACCACGCGCGGCAGGAGAAGGAGCAGGGGTATCCACCGCGGCACCATATCGCCCCTGCCCGACCGCCGTCCTCGTCACCAGGTTGGTTGAATTCGGGCCCTTCGGGCCCGAATAGTCATGATTCTTCAAATACTTGGCGAGGCGCCAAGTGTTTGAAATGGCCCACGTCCCCGATCGCCCATCGCCCGTGCGCGGTTGGTACCGTCTCCCCCAATGGCTCCATCCACGCGCTCCCCGGGCTTCCTGCTCACGCTGCTGGTGTTGTCGGTGTCGCTGTCATCACCCGTGATGGCAGCCCCGAAGACGGCCCGGACCTCGATCTCGACCTCGGAGCGGACCGCCAAGAAGCGCGGCAAGCCCGGCAAGGCTGGCAAACCAGCCAAAGCCGGCAAGCCCGCCGCTGCGTCCATGGACCTCGCTGGCCTCGATCCCGCCCTCTACGAGAAGGCCTGCCTCGCCTACGACAAGGCCCGCAGCGAGGGGCGCGCCACCCGCAGCCGCCTCGTCGTCATCGACTACAGCCGCCCCTCCACCGAAGAGCGCTTGTGGGTGTTTGACCTCGAGCGGCAGACCCTGCTCTTCAAGGAGCTGGTGGCCCACGGCAAGAACACGGGCGACAACACCGCCCGCCACTTCTCGAACATCCCGGGCAGCCTGCAGACCAGCGTCGGCGTCTTTGTCACCGACGATGTCTACCGCGGCAAGCATGGCAAGAGCCTGCGCCTCGACGGCCTCGAACAGGGCTTCAACGACAAGGCCCGCGAACGGGCCATCGTCATCCACGGCGCCGACTACGTCGACGACAACAGCGCGTCCAAACAGGGTCGCCTGGGACGATCGTGGGGCTGTCCCGCTCTGCCGACGGCTGTGGCCCCCACCATCATCGATGCCATTGCGGGGGGCGCGGTGGTCTTTGCCTGGGGCGACGACAAAGCCTGGCAGGCCCGCTCGACGTTCCTGCAGCACGGCGCCTGACGTCGTCGTCGTCGACTCGACCGCCCTCAACGGCCCTGCAACAGGGGGGCGTCCTTCTTCAGCCGGGCGGCGAGGAACTCCAGCAAGGCGCGCACCCGCGGCGTACCCCGCAAGTCCTGGTGAACGGTGAGCCAGATGGGCTCGGCGGGCGGGTCGGGCATGGGCACAAGCTCGAGGGTCGGCTCGGCGTCACCGAGGTAGCGGGGCAGAATCGCCAACCCAGCACTCGCCCGCGCCGCCGCCAACAGGGCCAACGAAAACGTGCTGGTGAAGACCGGCCTCGCCCGGGGATTGAGCCGGCGCAGCCAGACCCCCTCGATGTCGGTGGCGTCGGTGGCACTCAGGATGGGGTGCTCGTGGAGGGCAGCCTTCGACGACACCGGATGCCGCAGCAGGTAGTCGGCGGCGCCATAGAGCCCGTAGGCGATGGAGCCCACCCGGCGCACCACCAGGTTGTCGCTGGTGGAGCGAAAGGTGCGCACCGCCACCTCGGCTTCACCGCGGCCGAGGTCGAGCACGGCACCGGCGGGGACCAGCTCGAGCTGCACCCCCGGATGGGCAACGCCGAAGGCCGCCAGTGGAGGCGCCAGATAGCTCACCCCGAAGGTCTCTGGCGCCGTCACCGTCAGCTTGCCCTCCAGCCGGTCGGGGTTGGGGGCGGCGGCCCGCTCGACGGCGACGACGGCGTCCTCCACTTTGTGCATGGAGGCGAGCAAGCGGGCGGCGTCGGCGGTTTGGACCAGCCCCGTCGTCGTGCGGGTGAACAAGCGCACCCCAAGAGCCGTTTCGGCGGCCTCGACCCGCCGCCCCACCGTCGTGTGGTCCACACCAAGGACCCGGGCCGCCTTCATCAGCGACCCCTGCTTGGACACCGCCAACACGTAGCGCAGGTCGTCCCAATTCATGTCGGTACCCCGATGTGCATTTCTGCACAGCCATCGTGCATCGACGAGCGTTCCTCCACAAGCTGCGACCGCCTACCAATTGGGGCACCCCGAACGAAAGGCCCGCCGATGCGCCCATCGCCCACGCCGCTCCGCCCCCTCTGCTGGCTCCCGCTCTCGTGCTTCGTCGTCGGAGGTGCTGGCTGCGCCGTCGATGATCCTGGGGCCGACCACCGTGCCGCCGTCGTCGCCGACGAGCCCGCCGTCCTGGAGGCCTGCACCGTCGACCTGCCTGCCAACGTCATCACGGTGCGGGCCAACGACGACGGCGTGGTCTACAGCGTGGGCGCAGGCGGTGATGACGTCGTCATCCACCGGGCCTTCGGGGTCGGCTGTGGGCTGCATGAGACTCCCGATGGGATCGCGGCCCGCGAGCTCCTCGACCTCGACAGCCGCGGCAACCTCTACGTGTTCCCCGCCACCGCCACCCGCACGGCGTCAGCGACGATGCTGCCCGACACGCCTTTTGGTGACGTCGTCACCCGCGTGGCCGTCGACGGCAGCCTGGTCAACGTGGTGTCGGCGGGCCGGGGCATCTGGGACTTCAGTGTGGCCCCCGATGGCGACGCCCTGTGGATGACGGCCTGCGGGCCCACCGGCGTCTTCGACCTCGCCGACGACGGCACCATGACGGTGGCCGAGACCCCCCTCCCCCAGTCGCTGTGGGCCCAGATGCCCGCGGTGCTGACCGACGCCGACACCTTCTGGTCGGTGGGCTTCCGGACCGGCGACGGCTGCGACGACGCCATGGGCTGCGGCTACGCCCTTGTGCGCGCTGACGCCGGCGGCGGCGTCTACGTGGGGAGCACCGTGATGGACCTGGGTGACGGCGCCGAGCACGCCACCCTGCTTCGCTGTGGCCGGCGGGTATGCGGCACCACCGGGAGCGCCGTCGTCGTGTGGGACGACCGCGGCGCCATCGCCACCACGGTGCTGGCCTCGAGCATCGCGGGGCCTGGGGAAGCCATCGTGGGGGTCACCGGCAACCGCCACGGCCTGTACATCCAGCTCGCGGGCGATGAGGGGATCCGCATCGTGTTTGTCGGCGGGGCCATCTGAGCCTCGACCCCGTGACCCCGGCGCTGGACAGCCCTGGCGGGTCGGTGCGAGCATGCCGGGGCGATGCTCTCGACCCTCCAAATGGTTGATCCCCAGGCCGCCACATGATTGGCCGTGGCGGAGCGTCCGCATCCATCGCGCGGGGACCGGACTGGGCGCTGGTTTCTGAGGTCGACGAGACCGGCGCTCCGGTGACCCTGAGAACCTATGACGCCGCGATTCCCAGCGCGCTGTCGGCGGCGCGAAGCCATCGCGAGTTGGAGATGTTGCGTGCACTGGAGGGGGTGGCTGCGCCCCGCGCCCGTGGCTTGACGTTGCGCGACGGCCGCACCGCCCTCGTGCTGGAGGATCTGCACGGCTACCAGACGGTCGCGGCCATGACGCAGACCTCGGGTCCGTGGGAGCTCGCCCGCTTCTTCCTGGTCGCGTCTGGCATCGCCGCCGCCCTCGGCGAGCTCCACCAACGAAACATCATTCACCGCTCGCTGCGACCAGACCACGTCCTCGTCGGTTCCGATGACCGGGTGCTGCTGTTCGGTCTTGAGCGGGCCACCCGGATGGCCGAGGAGGAGCAGCGCCACGATCTCGGCGTCATCGATGCCGCGGTCCTCGCCTACACGTCGCCCGAGCAAACCGGACGCATGAACCGGCCGATCGACTATCGCGCCGATCACTATTCCCTCGGCCTGGTCCTGTACGAGATGCTCACCGGCGCGCTGCCCTTTCCGGGGCGGGATGTGGTGGGGACCATCCACGCCCACATCGCGATGACCGCGCCCGACGTGCGGTCGCTGCGACCCAATGTCCCCGCAGCCCTCGACCTCATCATTGCGAAGCTGCTCGCGAAGTCACCTGAGGCTCGCTACCAAAATGCCTTCGTGCTCGCCGAGGACCTCAAGGTCGTCGCCACGGCATGGCACAACAGCGAAGAGCCTTCCCGGGTGGTCCCTGGCCCGACGGATCGCTCAGGGCGATTCGTGTTGTCGCCCCGCCTGTACGGGCGCGAGGAAGCCGCGACGGAGATCAACACCCGCTTTGAACGGGTGGCGCGCGGCGACCGCCAGGTGGTCTTTCTCACCGGCTACTCGGGCGTGGGCAAGACGGCCCTCGTCCATGAGACCCACCGCCCACTCGCCGAGCATCGCGGCTTCTACGCCACCGGCAAGTTCGACCAGTTTGAGCGGATCACGCCCTACAGCGCGATCCGCCGTGCCTTCGGTGACCTCATCGAGCGCATCGCCGAAGAGGACCCGCGCCTGCGGGAGCGCCTCGCGAAGGAGCTCCAGGAGGAGATCGGATCCGGCCTCGCGGTCCTGCTCGACGTCGTTCCAGCCTTGTCGCTGATGGTCCCGGCCGGCACGGGCCCCGTGGGGGCCGCTGGCGGGGACGCCGATGTCCGATTCCGGCTGGCCTTCCGCACCATGGTCGACGTGATGGCCCGCTCGGCCCCGCTGGTGCTCTTTCTCGACGACCTCCAGTGGATAGACGCCGCCAGCCTGCGACTGTTCGAAGAGTTGGCGACCGCCGACGAGATCGCCCGCCTGCTGATCATCGGCGCCTTCCGCGACAATGAAGTCGACGATGGCCATCCGCTCACCGCGATGATGCGTCGCCTCGACGGAGCCCACGCACCGGTTGCCCATCTCGCCCTCGGGCCGCTGACCAGGGCCCAGGTGCAGGAACTGATCGCCGACTCTTTTCCCGGCGCCGCCGAGGTCGAAGAAGGACTCGCCGAGCACATCCACCTGCAGACGGGGGGCAATCCCTTCTTCCTTCGCCGGTTGCTGCGGTCGCTCCACGAGGAAGAGCTGCTGCGTTTCGACTTTCGGGAGCGACGCTGGCACTGCGATCTCGCGTCGGTGGCCCGGCACGAGGTCTCACCGAATGTTGTCGACTTGATGGTGCGACAGCTCCGACGGCTTGATGCCGGCACGGTGGCCGTCCTTGAACTTGCTGCCTGCATCGGCAGCACGTTCGACCTTGGGACTCTCGCCGGTCTGGCCCGGCAACCGGCCCATCTGGTGGGCGCGCAGCTGTGGTCGGCGGCGGACGCGGGCATGATCGCCCTGGTGAGCGGTCGCGAATGGACGGAACTCGGCTCCGACGGCGCTGACCTCGTGGACGCCCATGCCACGCGGATCATCTACCGGTTCCGCCACGACCGCGTGCAGCAGACGGCCTACTCGCTGATTGAGCCCGATCGCCTGCCCGGCATCCACCTCACACTCTGTCGGCTGTTGATGAAGGGCCGCGAGGCGCGCGGCCGCGTTTTTGAAACAGCCGGACACTGCATCTACGCCCTTGGCGAGATCCGGGATCCCGCCGAGCTGTGCAACGTCGTGGCGTTGGTCCTGGATGCCGCAGCACGGGCCATCGCCGTCAACGCGGCGGCAGCGGCGGAGGGATACTGCCGCACCGTGCTCCGGTTCCTGAAGGCCGATGAAGCGGACCACCGGGACCTTCTCTTCGACGCGCGCCGGCTCCTTGGCGAGAGTCAGATCCTGCAGGGGGATTTCGAGGGAGCCGGCAGTACGTTCACCGCAGCCCTCACGGGTCCTCTGGAGAAGCTCCAGCGCGTCGCGCTGCTGACCCTCATGATGGAGATGTGGGTCTCCCAGGGCGAGATCGCCTCGGCCATGGCGAAACTTGTTGAGATCCTGTCGGTGTTCGACATCACGATCGATGCATCGAATGTCGGCGCCGTCGCGGCCCGCGCGTCGGAAGACATCATTCGCGCCCGACGTGGACGCAGCGCGCAGGAGATCCTCGACGGTCCCGAAGCCACCGACGCCGAGGTCAGAGCGCTGCTCGACGTGCTCGCTCGCGCGGCGGACACCGCCTATATGAGCGGGCGCGACTGGTCGGTGGCCATCGCCGCCCGTGCGATGGTCACGACCCTCGAGCACGGCGTCACCGTCGCCGGGGCCATGTCGTTTGCGACGTATTCGGTGGTTGATGGTGAGCCCACCACCCAGGAGGGGTTTGCCCGGCGAGTACGGGCGTATCGGCAGCATGCTCGCCGATCGCTTCGCCATCCCGGCCTGGATCGCGCGGGCCAATACCTCCAACGCACCCCACTTCGACCGACCCTTCCGGCAAGCGGTCGCGCGTTTCGACATTGCGGCGACAACAGGGTGGGATTCGAGCGCGCTGACGTGGGCCGCCTATGCCGACGTGCGCGCCCTGTACACGATGCTGGTCGCGGGCATGCCCCTCGACCAGGTCGATGCCGAGCGCCAGCAGCGCGTGATCCGCATCCGCCGGGCGCGTCGCATGGTCAGCGAGGTGGCCTGTGACGCACTTGGCCTGTTCATCCGTGGGCTCCGCACGCCGAGTGGTGCTGACAACGCGGTGAGTCCCGCCGAAGAGTCCGCGGCCCTTGAGAGCCGGACCGCGCGCGCGGGTCCCTGGGCCCTCTGCAAGCTGCGCAGCCTGCAGCAGTTGACGGCCGTCATCTACGGACGTTGGCACGACGCTGGCGCGGCGACGGCGGCCATGGCGCCCATCGGTCATGCCATGCTGGGCATGACCCACGAGCATTGGTTCCATCTGTGCGAGGGGATCCGCCTCGCCAACGTCCTCGACACACGCGACGGTGCACGCGATGAGGCCGCCACCCGCGCTGCGCTCGCCCAGATCGGGGCCCTTGAGACCTTCCTTGAGGCGCGCATCAAGGCGAGCCCGGACCATGTTCCGGCCCTCCACCTCGCGCGCGCGCTTCAGGCACGAACCTCGGGCGACCCCCACCGCGCCATCAAGGAACTCAACCACGCGATCGAGGAGGCCCGGTCCACAGATCAGACGACCCTTGTGGCCCTTGCCGCCGAGGAAGCGTTCCGCGTCGCCCGCGAACAGCGATGGGAAACACTGGCCCGCTTCTACCTCCAGGAGGCCCATGCGGCCTACGTGATCTGGGGAGCGGAAGCGAAGGCGCGCGAGCTGGTCGTGGGCTTCCCGACGTACTTCGCCTCCAGCGAAGGGGCCATCGAAGCGATCGCCGTCGCCGATGTGGAGAGCCTCCTCAAGTCCGTGCGGGCCATCTCGGGAGAACTTCGCATCGGCGACCTCTTGAGACGCCTCATGCAGATCGTCCTCGAAAACGCCGGTGCCCAGCGCGGAATGCTCGTGCTTGATCGCCATGGCGAATCTGTTGTCGAGGCCGTCGGCACGGTGCGCAACCGCACCATCGATACCGACCTGCCAGCCACCCGCCTCGACGACAGCGACGTCGCCCACGGCTTCATTCGTCGCGTCCTGCGCACGGGGGGCACGCTGGTGCTTGATGACCTCGCTGGCGAGTCGCGCTTCGGACTTGGTCACGTTTCCGCAGCCCGGCGTCCCCGCTCGACGCTGACGATGCCGGTCGAGAGTCAGGGACGGCGGATCGGGGCGCTGCATCTCGAGAGCTGGGAAACGACGCATGCTTTTCGCGCCGACGCCCGGCGGGCCCTCTGGCTGCTCATGAGTCAGGCCGTCACCGCCATCGAGAACGCGCGCCTGTACGGCAGTCTCGAACGAGAGATTGAAGAGCGGGCCCGGACCGAGCTGGCCCTGCGTGCTGAACGCGACTACACGGCGAACGTCTTCGAGACCCTCCCGCTGCTGGCTTGTGGCGTCGACACCGAGGGCCGAACGGTCTTCGTCAACCCCGCCGTGGTCCGCACCCTCGGGCGGGCGGCCCATGAGCTCGTCGGGCAGTCATGGTGGACCACCATGCACGATCGCGTGGAACAACGAGAAGCATTGCAGGCGCTCTTGATGCGCGCGGGCAAGGTCCGCGATCACGATACGATTCTGCGGGACGCCTCGGGCCATGAACGCATCATTGAGTGGACCTGCGTGCCGGGCGGTGATGGGGTCTTGCAGCACTCGCAGCTCCTCTGCTTTGGCGCCGACGTCACCGACGAGCGCCAGCGCGCCCGCGATCGCAAGGCCCTTGAGGACCAGCTGCGGCGCTCACAACAGCTCGAAACCGTGGGAACCCTTGCCCTGGGGATTGCCCACGACATCAACAACATCCTGACACCCATCTCCGCCTACGCCGATCTGCTCGAGTCGGCGGTGCCGGCTGCTTCCGAGGCCCTCGCGTTCGTCACCGAGATCCAATCCGCCAGCGCGCGCGCCGCCGACCTTGTGCGGCGGATGCTCGCGACCAGCCGGACGGGGGAGCAAGCTCATCAGCCGATCTCGTTGCCGGTGGTCGTCCGCGAGGTCTGTCGCCTGCTCAGCGCGTCCCTGGGCGCCAAGGTCGAGATTCGGGCGCAGATCGACGCCGACTGTCCCCTGGTCATGGGCGATGCCAGTCAGGCGCACCAGGCCCTGCTCAACCTTGGCACCAATGCCGGACACGCCATGCGACCAGACGGTGGTGTGCTCACGGTTGGTGTCACCCGGGCGACGTTTCCGCCGACGGCCATGAACGCCGGCGTGCCCTGCGTCCTCGTGAGTGTCTCTGACACCGGGCATGGCATGGACGAACAGACCGTGGCCCGCATCTTCGATCCCTTCTTCACCACCAAGGCTGTCGGTGAGGGGACTGGACTCGGACTGTGGGTCGTCCACGGGGTCGTGAAGAATGCCGGCGGGCTCGTGACCGTGCAGAGCACCCCCGGGCAGGGCACCACGTTCAACCTCTACTTCCCGGTTCACGAGATCCCGTCGGCGCCAGCGGTCGAGCCGCCGGTGACGAAGGCGGCGCCGGGCTCGGAGCACCTGCTCGTGATTGACGATGAAGGGGCGATCGTTCGGCTGCTCCAGCGGGCTCTGTCACGCCTTGGCTATCGAGTGACCACCTTTGAGCGCGGCAGCGAGGCCATCGAGGCGTTCAAGCGCAGCCCCGACGACTTCGATCTCGTCCTCACGGACTTCACGATGCCGGACCTGGATGGATTGCGGGTGGCGCAGGCCCTGCACGCTCTGCGTCCCGATATGCCGATCCTCCTCATGAGCGGAAACGGCGCGGACCACACGTCCGCGGCCCTCGTCGCGGCGGGGGTGCGTGGAACCATCGACAAGCCCCTCACCGTCGCTGCCCTTGGCGCGACCATCCGCCGGGCGCTGGACGCCGCACGCGCCGCCGACGCCAAAACCACCTGAGCATGACGAAACCCCACCGCCGGCCCGGGCCCGGTGGTGGGGTGGGGTGCCACCGACGCCCCTCAGCCCCGAGGTCGGAAGGCCATCCAGGCGCCAATGGCAACAAACAGCAGAGAGAAGGCAGCCATCGTTGGCGGCTCGATGAACATGTTCACACCGGTCCAGGCCAACAACCCTGCGTGAACCAGTCCCACCAGGCCAACAAAGCCGATGGCGGCACCCCCGTTGCGCTCATGGGCAATGGCTTCTTCTTCGGCGGCCTCCACGACGGCGTTCACTGGGTCACCACGACCGGCTGGTCCACCTCTTCGATGCCCTCGGCACGCATCTTCGCCCGGGCGACCTGGTAGATCATGACGCCGTATCCGCACTTCGCAGCGATGTCGCTGATGCTGTAGCCGATCTGCACCCCGACCGTGGCCGCCGCACCACTGACGCCCAGCAGCGGCAGCAGATACGCGATCGGATAGAAGCCCCACGTGGCCAACAGGAGAAGCTGGGTGTTGCGCAGCAGCACCTTGACCTCGCCACTGTTGTCGGCGGCGGCCCGCCCGAGCTCGGTGTACAGGACCCACAGGATGTAGAGGAAGGGCACGGTGGAGGCGAGGCCCCAGGCGACGCGTGGACCAACCTCGGTGGTCAGCTCACCGGGATACCCGAGCATGATCATGAGGGCCGAGGCGACCACGAGCTTGGCCATCAATGCACCGCGCCGACCCTTCGGCAGCGCCAGCACGGCCACCAACTCGGCAACGAGCAACGGCACCGTCAACAGCCAGTCGACGTACCGGTAGGCGTCGTTGAACGGCTTGCCCGACACCGCATAGGTCCCCGCGCTGGTCAGGTTGTAGGCGGCCTCCCAGCTGTTGAAGATGCGCCAGTAGTGATAGCCGGCGATGCCAACGACGAGTGAGGACATCACCATCGCCGGCCGATATTTTGCCGTCAGCTGCTGACGCGCCATGACAAAGAATGCGAACGACGCCAGCATCGACGCGATGGCCAAAGAGAGCATGTTGTACACCAGCTGGAACTGGCCAGAGGTGAGCTCGACAGGGAGATTCATGGTGGAGCCTTCAATCGTGTGAAGGTTTCGCGCCTGACAGCACAGGAGCGCGAGGTGCAGAGTGGATGCCGCGCACCCGACGGACGTGACGGGGTGATCCAGCGCTGCGCGCTTGACGCTCAGAGATTGGACAGAGATGCGACAACGAGACCCGTGCGGTCGTGAGGCTGCGCCGCCTCACCTGCCCCGTCCGTCGAACAGCGGCCTGTCGAGCCGAGAATGCAGCCGATTTCCGGCGACGTGCATCTCACGAGGGAGGTGTCGCCATGGTCTCCATCGAAGAGCGCGTCTTGATCCCGGTCCCCCTCGCCCAGGCGTTCGCCTATTACGCGGAGTACGCGCACATCCAGGACTGGGATCCCGGCGTCGCCAGCAGCAAGAAGCTGACGCCCGGGTTGCTCAAGCGCGGTGACCGCTACGACGTCGTCTCCGTCTTCCTCGGCCGCAGGCTGCCCATGACCTATGAGGTGGTCTCCGTCGATGCGCCGCAGCGAGTCGTGCTGCGCGGTGTGTCCGCGTCCGGTGTCGCTGTGGACGACATTCGCTTTGCGGCGAGGGACGCCGGGACAACCGAGATCACCTGGGGGCTGCAGCTCACGCTGACGGGGCTGGGCCGCTTCGGCGAGCCCCTGCTCAAGCCCGTGCTTCGGCGTTTGGGCCGGGAGGCCATGCGCGGCATTCGCGACTCGGCGGCGAGGGGCCAACCGCTGCGTTCCCCATGACCCCCCGACGGCGATGACACCGATGACGGCGGCGATTCAGTCGGCGCCGCGATGAAACGTGACCGTGAACAGCTGGTACGACGCGACGCCCTCAACGACGTTGTTGATGATGAGGGTCCGCACTGCGGCGGTGGTCAGGTCCGCGTTGACGAGCTGGAACTCGCCGATGTCGATGCTTGATACGACGGCGGTGGCGGTGGCGGCGTTGAACGCGGCAGCGGCGTTGAACGCGGCAGCAACGTCGGCGGCGCCGATCGGTTGGCCGAAGACGATCACCCAGCTGTGACCGGTGATGGTTCCGGCCGTGAGGACGACGGTCCCCACCGCCGATTGCACCACGTCGTCGGCATCGGTGCGCACGACCACGTCGACAAGCTCGAACTGGTAATCGGGGGCGGGCACGCCGCCTTCGACAATGGAGGAGGACTGAACGTTCTCGCCGGTGGTGGCAAAGTGCCAGACGACATCGTCAGCGAGGGGGACATGGCGACTGCTGTGGGCGGCCGTCGTCACCCGGGCCGTGAAGCGTTGGTTTTGTGGCAGGGTCGCCGTGGGCGTCAGGGTCAGGGTGCGCGTGTCAGGGTCCCAGGCAAGTCGGCCATCAATCTGCGGTTCGTTGTCATCAGTGCTGTCGATGATGACGAAGAACGACAACGACGTCAGCGTGGTCTCGTCCATGGCAACATTGAACGTCGCGGCAATCGGCGTGGTGATCGAAACACCGGGGTCGTCGGCTGCTGGCACGGTGCCCGTGACAACGGGGACCTCGAACTCAACGATTTGGCCGCCGCAGGCGCACGCCATCGCAAACAGCACGCTAACGCCAACGATTGGGGAAAGAGTGTTCATGGCAGGGTCACCACCGTGTTGGTGTCGAGAGTGACGGCGGCGACATGGGCGAAGGCGCGGCCGTTCAAGATGGCGTCGGTCTGCACGGTGATGGATTGGTCCGCGAGGACCGTGCCCGCCATGATCGACGACACCTCAATGGTGGCGGAACTGCCCACCACCCAAAAGACGTTGGCGGCCAGCGCGCCGCGGACGAGGGTGATGCTGCGTCCCGTCCCGATGCCGAGCGCCGAGCCCACCTGAAACACCCAGACCGCCCTGCTGTCGTCAGCGGCGTCGAGGGTGAGGTTGCCCGTGGCCACCGAGAGGGTCGATGTGGCGTGGTACAGACCGGGCAACAAGGTCAGGCCACCCAGCTCGTCGACGAGGTTTGGTCACACGCTGCGGCCGACGGCTTCGTTGAAGGCGACAGCCATGTCGGCCTGGGCGGCGGCAGCGGCGGCGTCGGTGATGTGGATCTCGCCGTTGACGATGCCCGGTGGAAAGCCAACGACAGAGGTGCCCGGGCTGAGGCCGAGGTTTCCCGTGACGGTGGTTCCACCGGTGTTGGTGATGGTGCTGGCCGCCAGGACGGCAAAGCTTTCAGCGGTGCCGAGTTCAATGGGAGCCTGGCCACAGAGGCTCGTCCGGAAGGTGAAGCTGACGTCGGCGGCCAGGGGGGTGTCGCCCGTGTCGTGGACGCCGGTGGTGACGGTGACGACGTAGTCGGTGTCGACCTCAAGGTACAGGTCAGGTGTCAGCGTCGCTGTATGGCTGCCGACGTCGTAGGCGACGCTGGCGCCCACGGGGACGCCACCGAGCTGCAACGTGAACGTCAGCGGCGTGAGGGTCGCCGGGTCCATGGTCGCATCGAAGGTCACCGTTGGCCGAACGGTGATGGGGACGTCGGTGGCCGCCGTGGGCGTATGGGCGATGACTTCAGGCGGGATCGCGATGGCCGTGTTGTCGGCGGGGTCTCCGAAGGCGGGGTCGTCGGAGAAGACCACCGTGATGACGAAATCAGCGGCGAAGTCGACGCGATCCAGGCGCGCGTTCACATCGGTGGAATCGGGTATCGCTGATGCGGTTGGTGCGAACGACAGGCCGAGCACCAGGGGTGGCGAGATCGCGTCGAGACCCGCCACCGCAGTGTGCAACTCGGTGAGCGACAGCACGCAGCCCACGTCGTTGAGGATGACCGAGAGGGCGGTGTGGTCGAGGACCGCGCCACTGTCGAGGGCGACGCTCCACGAGCCGGTGCGCCCGTGACACCCGCTGTAGTCGCCGTTGATGGAGAGCACGTCCAATGCGCTGAGGGCCTGGCTGCGGGTATCGACGACGACGACCTGATCTTGCTCGACGCTGTTCCCGCACCCCGACGCTCCGATGGCGACGCAGGCGCCAGCGACGCAGTGGATGAACGTGGACATGAAGGCTCCGGTGCGGTGGAGGAGGTGACGACAACGTCACCGACGCGAACAACGACAACGGCGGTCGCCTGGGCGACCGCCGTTGGCGGCGTCAGAGGGCGGGGTGGAACGTGATGGTGAACGCCTGATAGGAGGCGACGCCCTCAGCGGTATCGGCGATGATGAGCGTGCGCACCTGGTTGGCGGTCAGGTCCGTCCCACCGAGGGTGAACGCCGCTGCCGGGATGGTCGCCGTGAGCGCGCTCTCCCCGACGAATGCTGCATCAAGCTGGGCATGGGTCGTGAGGCCACCGCCGGTGACGACGACAAACGTCTTGCCGGCCACCACATCGTTGCTGAGGGCCGCCGAGCCCGTCGCCGACTGCACCACATCGTTGACGTCGGTGCGCACCAAGATGCCCGAGACATCGAGCAGGAAGTCGGGCACGGGTGCCGCGCCGGCGGCGGTGGCGGTGGCGACGACGACGTCAAACTGGGCCGTGTTGTCAGCGGTCGCGAGGGCCGGGTCTTCCGAGAACACGATGCTGATGACGAAGTCCGTGCTGAAGGCCACCGAGCTGAGCCTGGCGTTGGCAAAGAAGTCGGTGGGTGTGCCGAAGGCCGAGGCCGTGGCCTGGAAGGCCGTCGTCAGCGCGAAGGTGGGCGTGCCATCGAGGATGCCGGCCGTGGTGTGCAGGGACGTCAGGGTCAGCACGCACGCGGTGTCATTGAGCACGACACTCAACGGCGCATTGTCGAGGGTGGCGCCGCCGAGGATCTCGACGCTCCAAGCACCCGTCCGGTTGCGACAGCCGGCGCCATAGGAACCATTGACGGACTCGAGGTCGCCGCTGAGCAGGGCGCGCGTGGTGCGGTCACTCGAGACGGAGGTCGCGACGGCGACGTCTTCGCCGCAGGCGGCCAGTGAGAGGACCGCGACGATGGCGGCGGTGAAGGAGGCGAGACGGTTGGAGTGGTGAATGCTTGTCATGGTGATCGCTTTCTGGATGGGGCGTTGGTGAGGGCCGACGAGGTGCAAGCGCACGAAACCATCCGCTCCAGGCGGAACGGCATGAGGCGTCGCGTGTCTCATCGGTGACAGGATGGGCGTGGCCGACGCGCCTTACGGGGGCGCAGGGCAGGCCAGCAGGACGTTCAGGGGAGTGGCTTTGGCTTGGCCAGTCAGAGCGTGCGCGACGGGTCGTTGGTGACGCGACGCTTGCCCCCGGTGTCGTCGACGGCGCGGTCGCCATCGCCTTCCAGGGCGGCACCGAGTTCGTCGATGGTGACGACCGGGTCGGTCTCTTCGTCTTCGCTTTGGTGGCGGATCTGTTTGACCAGCGCCGGGGCCAACCCACCCGGGCTGGATGGTGCGTGGCGGTTCTGGTCTGGTCGGGGGCCAGACTGGCCCCCCTGGGCGTTGGTTCCCGTGATGTCTCGGTGGGTCATGAAGGGCTCCTGGGCAGCGGGGTTTGTCCCGGTTGCTGAGTCCAGGGCACACACCGTGCCGTCCCCGCCAACGCGAACCTGCTGCCACGGATACACTGCCAAGTATTTGAATATGGAAGGCTTTTCAGACCATCCCCGCCCCGGACCCCGATGGCGCATCACGTGGCCGGCACATCCGAATTGCCCCACCGGGTGGCAATGCTGCTCAGGGCACCGGGGTCGTGCACAGGGACGCGTTTTGGTGGCCGAAGCAGCTCCGGTCGTTCCAGCCGCTGGTGCCGACCTCGAAACAGTTCTCGGCGGTCGCGCCGTTTGGCTCCCCGGGCGAGAACAGCGGATTGACGTCGAAGACGGGCTGCGAGCTGTCGGCGGCCCAGCGGGCACTGCCTTCAATGGCACCGGGAACGATGAGGCCGTCGTCGGTGAAGCCGACCCACAGCTCACCTTGGCCGGTCAGCAGCGGCGGGGCAGCGTCGCGGGCGTCCTGCTCGGTGCTGAACAGGGCAGGGTCCATGCTGCGACCGGTGCAGGCGCTCAACGCCGACGTGAACGCCAGCTGCTCGTCGAAGGCGGCGACGCAGCGGTCGCTCAGCTGAAAGGCCAGCAGGGCATCGGGCGCCCCACACAACAAGGTGCAATTCCCCTCGCAGCCGTCGCCGTCGATGGTGTTGCCGTCGTCGCACTCGTCACCGATGTCGACGACACCGTCGCCGCAGCGGGGCGCCTCCGTCGTCGTCACGGTCTCGCAGGCGATGAACTGGCTGCTGTCACAGGCTTCATCGGTCCAGTGGTTGCCTTCGGCGCAGAGGCAGTTGACCAGCTCGGGGCCGTTTGGCTCCACACCGCCAAAGAAGTCCGTCACGACGGGGCGGTTGTCGCTCTGGTAGGCAAAGCTCCCTTCGACGACGGCGTCATTGAGCCCGATCCAGAAGCGGGCGTCGCCGTTACGGGTCCGGTTCAACACCGACAGGCGGGCGAGGGAGCGGGTCTCCTCCCGGCTGTCGGGCTCGGGCAGGGTGCCGCCGACGGCAGCGCAGCGGGCCTGGGCGCCGGCGAAGGTGTCCTGGTCCACCGTCAACGACACACAGCGGTCGAGGATCTGCACGGCGGCGATGGCCCCGGGAATCGCTGCACAGGGAAAGCGGCAGTCCCGCTCACAGCCGTCGGCGTCGTGCAGGATGCCAGTTGGGCCATCGTCGCAGTCTTCGCCGATGCCGACGACGCCGTCACCGCACACCACCGGTTCGCCTTCGCCTTCACCTTCACCTTCACCTTCACCTTCACCTTCACCTTCACCTTCACCTTCGCCTTCACCTTCACCTTCACCTTCACCGGGGCCCGGGAAGGGATCAAAAACGGCGGGCGGCGGAACAAAGACCGCGTCGTTGTCGACGGGGATGCAGACGACGGCGCTGTTGGCGGCGCAATCGGGGAAGGGGTCGTCGCCGCTGCAGAGGCCGTCGCCGTCGAGGTCCGTGCCACGCCCGGGGCCGACACAGGCAAAGGGCTCGGTGACGTCGGGCTGGCCATCGTTGTCGTCGTCGCAGTCAAACGTGACGCCGTCGGTGACGCAGGTGGCGTCCTGGTCGCCGAAGGTGGCGGCGCAGGCAGCATCACAGTCACGCCACACCTGCAGGTCGGTGTCGTCGGGGCCGGACAAGAACGGCAGGCCGATGGCGCCGTCGACGTCGCAGTCCCGGGCGCTCTTGTCGGCGGGGCAGGCGTCGACGGTGGCAAGCACCAGGGGACCCCAGCTCACGGCCTGGTCTGGTCCATTGGGGGTCACCTGGGCAAACAGGGCCCCGAAGAGACCCGGCTGTTGCACGATGACGTCGGCGCCGACGGAGGCCTCTCGTTCGACAAACAACGCCGTGCCCACGGGCAGGGTGATGGTGGCGCCGTCGACTTGCAGGGCGATGGTGGCGGCGCTGCTGCCGGTGTCGAGTTCGACCCCGCCCAGGATGATGGTGACGCCGATCCGCGCCGCGGGCTGCAGGGTGATGACGCCGACGTCGACTTCGGCGCCGGCGGGCACGGTGGTGCTGATGCCGGCGCTGACCCCGGCGCTGCCAGCGTCGGCGACGACGACGACAGTGCCCTCGATGACGCCCCGCAGCCGAAAGGCGCCAGTACTGTCGGCGCCGGTTTCTTGCTCGGCCGCCGACAAGACGTCGCCCGACCGGGCCACCACCACCCGGGCCGCGGGACCGCCGTCGACGTCGACGTCAACGTCGACGGTCCCCCGGATGCTGCCCGTGTCCACCAGGACCACGCCGCCGACGTCGACCCCCACGGCATCGCCGCCAGCGGCGGTGCCCAGGGCCACGTCGCGAATGGCGCCGCGCTCGGCGACGCCGTCACCGTCGTCGTCGGTGGTGATGCGCAACCGCACGCTGCCCGGCGTGAGGCCGGCGACCACGAAGCCCCCATTGGCGTCTGCCCGTCGACTCAAGGGGCTGCCAAGGACCTCCACCCGTGCGAAGGGTTCGGTCACGCCCCGCACCGTTCCCGGCGTCAGGGCGTCGGCCCGGTCGAGGGAGAAGCACCCGCCAGCCAACCCGGCCAACCCGGCCAACCCGGCCAACCCGACCAACACCACCGGACCAGCCAACACACGTCGATGCATGGGGCACGATAGTCACCATGCCGCCCCGTGTCGCGCGACGTATCAGTTGGTGTTGTCCCGGGCCCATGTCGTCGACGACGTGTGGAAGGCGCTCAGGGATAGAGCTCGGTGTGGCGCCAGCTGCCAACGCCAGCGGCGCTGACGTCGCGCTCGAAGCGGTAGCGCATGTGCAGCCGGAAGGGTCGGTCCTCCCACAGCTCGATGGCCCGGGGCACCACGCGAAAGCCGGACCAAAACGGCGGCCGCGGCACCGTGAGGGGATGGCGCAGGGTGACGTCGGCGATGCGGGCCTCGAGCTCGAAGCGCCCACGCAGGGGTTGGCTCTGCTTGCTGGCCCAGGCGCCGAGCTGGGAGACCCGGGCCCGGGTGGCGAAGTAGGCGTCGGCCTCGTCGTCGCCCACCTGGTGGGCCTCGCCTTCCACCCGCACCTGACGTCGCTTGGTCTTCCAATGAAAGAGCAGGGCGCAGCGGGGTTGGGCCAGCAGGTCCGTGGCCTTGCGAGAGCCGAGGTTTGTGTAGAACACGAAGCCCTGTTCGTCGTGGCCCTTCAAGAGCACCATGCGCGCCGACGGAAAGCCGCTGGCGTTGCTCGTGGCCAGGGTCATGGCGTTTGGGTCATTGGGTTCGCTGGCGGTGGCCTCCTGGAGCCATTGGCCAAACGTGACGATGGGGTCTTGTTCAGGAGCCATGGCCCGCCATCCATCGACGTCGTCGGTCCGTCAACGGCGACTCAGCGTGTCCCATCACGATGGTGGGGCGGGTCGTGATACCGAGGGAGCATGCGCCTTCATCCGACATCGACGTTGACGCAGTCTGCGACAGCCACCGTGCTGGCCGTGCTCGTCATGCTCGCCATGCTGTTTGGGGGCTGCGCGACAGCGCCCAAGCTGACGCGGCCGCCCCTGGCACCGCCCGACGACGCCAGCTGGATGATGGGGGCGGGCAACGTTCGCCTCTATGTCGCCGAGGTGCTGCCGGTTGGTGAGCCCGTCGGTGTCATCGCCTTTGTGCAGGGCCCGGAGATTGGGTCCGCCCCCCTGTATCCGCGCTTCTCGGCCCTGGCCCGGGACGCGGGATTTGTCACCGCCGTCGTTCATCCCCGGGGCACGGGGTACTCCGACGGTCTGCGGGGCGACCTCGACGACTTCGCCCTCTTCCTCGCTGATCAACGACAGGGGCTGGAGCGCCTGCGAAAACGGTTCCCCACCACGCCCATCTTCCTGTTTGGCCACAGCGCCGGCGGCGCCCTCGCCCTGGAACTCGCGGCCCATCCGCCCACGCCCCTGGCGGGAGTGGTCCTCGTCAACCCCACCTGGCGCCTCATCTACAGCGAGGGCATGGGGCCCACGGCGTTTGACTACGTGGCTTTCGGCTTCAACTTCGTCTGCCGTCCGACCGCCCTCACCGTCGACATGAACAGCCAGCCGTCCGCCGTGGTCGACGACGACGACCGCGCCGAAGCCGAAGCCATGCAACGGGACCCCCTGGTGGTGCGTCATTTCAGCATGCGCTTCATGGCCGCCCAACGGGCCGTGATGGATCGCTGCCTCGGCAACGCCGCCGCCTCCACCGCACCCCTGCTCGTGGTCCAGGGCGCCCACGACGTCCTCGTCGACCCCGCCGGCAATGACGAGATCCTGGCGGCGGCGGCGACGACGGACAAAACCCACCTCATCGCCCCAGACGGCGGCCACGGCTCCAGCGCGGTGGAGACCGTCGCCGACACCGTGCTGCAGTGGTTGCAGGCCCACGGGCCCGCGCCGTCGCCGTCGCCGTCGCCGTCGACGTCAGCGTCACCGCCGTGATCGGTCAGGGCCCCAGGCGTCGGCGGAACCTGGCGTAGTCGAAGGGCAGGGGGGCCAGGCTGGCGCCGGTGTGGTGGGCGGCGAGGAGCAACACGAGGTCCACGTGGCAGCGCTCCGTCGGCGCGCATTGGCAAACCAGGGTGATGTCCTTCGACGGCAAGGCCGCGAGGCGGGTGAGGGTGGCCAGGCCGTCGTCGTCGAGGGCAAAGCGATGCTCATAATCAACGTCGTCGAAGGCGTCGTTCTGTTTTCCCGAGGCTTGTTTGAGGGCCCGATACTGCGCAAAGAGCCCGGGCTCCGGCGACAGCGACGGCGTGTATTCGTCGACGAGAACCCGGGGCAAAAAGCGCGGGTAGACCCGCATGGCGACGACGACATGGTTCCCGGGTGCGTCGCCGTGCGCGCCGACGACGCGGCCCGCCTTGACGTCGCTCACCGAGGCCCGTTTCCACAGGCTCAATCGGCGGCCGGACGTCTTCGGCCGACGTCGGTGGTGAGGGTGCAGGTCTGGCTGTCCTCGTCGTAGACGATCTGCGCCTGGCCGGCCCTGAGCTGGCCGATGACGGCCTTGACCTTGTCGTCGAGGGTGACGTCGCCATCGCCGTAGTCGGTGCCCTCGCGGGTGACGAACTCCTCGATGACCGCCCGCAGGACCTCGGGCTTCAAGCTGGTGTGGGGGATGTGCACCCCGTCGTCGTCGCCCACGGGACGTCGGCCGGCAACCATCGGCAACCGGCGCCGACAATGGCGGCGCGCATCAATTGTGCCACGACGTGGCATCTTGGACGGGGCGGGCCGTCGAAAAAGGTGTGTGTTCTGGCCCGATCGCGACCGCGCAAGGCTCCGATTCTGCGCGGCAATTCGACCGCGCAGGCGGTGGCATGTGAAGGGTGACCAAACACACCCGGGTGTGAACAATCACCCAGGATCGTCAGCAAACCTGGACAACGGTGGCGTCCCCATCCCGTCGTCGACCACCAGTTTCGCGGCATGGTTCGTGATTGGTTCATCTCCCATGAACAGACCTGCACGCCGGAATGTTGACGGACAGGTGGCGCGAGTCGCCGAAACCCACTTCCTGGTGGAGCGCTACCACCGGGCCTTCCAGACCGAGGCCGACGTGGCCCGGGCCCTGATTCGGGCCTGGATCGTGCGCGATCCCCGCTCCCTGGAGGCCCGCGGCATCGCCACCGCCCTGGAGACCGTCTGCGAGGCCATCGCCGAGCACATCGCGTTTCAGGAACAGGTGCTCTTTCCCGCCCTCGGCGCTGCCGGGTCCTGCCAGCAGCGGCTGTTGGCGCGGGGCACGGCCGATTGCGCCTCCCTCTTCGCCGCCAGCGAGGGCCTGCGCGAGGTCTGCGCGGTGGACCCCACCGAAAAGCCCTCGTCCCACGACGCCCGCTTGCGGGTCCGGCTGGTCCACTTCGTCAACGAGATGCAGGAGCACCTGCGCGACGAGGTCCAGCTCCTGATGCCCGAGCCCGGCCAGCCCACCCTGGTGTCGTCGTCGTCGTCGATGTCGATGTCCTCTTCGTCGATGTCGATGTCCTCTTCGGCAGCTTCGTCGTCGCGGGAGCAGCAGGGCGGGGACGCGTCGGGTTCCTGACGTCCCACGTCCGGCTCCTTCCCCCAGCGGGGGCAGGCTGGGAAGTCGCGGGCCGCACTTGTTTGAACTGGCCCGACCGGGGGACCATCGCGGGGCCCGCCGTCACGGTGGTCGGCGGCGCATACCGAGGTGAGCTGTGGCACGACGCATTGTGGTGGTGGGCGGGACGTTGTCGGGGCCGACGGCGGCGGCGCGGGCCCGGGAGACCGACGGCGATGCCAGCATCACCATTGTCCAGCGGGGTGCTCACCTGAGCTTCGCCTTCGCCGGCCTGGCCCACCACCTCAGCGGCGAGGTCACCGACCTCTCCCGTCTCGACCGGCAAGGCGCCGCGTTCTTTCGCGACGTCTACGCCATCGACGCCCTGCTCCACACCAACGCCACCGACCTCGACGTCGCCGGCCGCACCCTCACGGTCACGAGCACCGACGGCGGTACCGAGAGCAGCAGGGCCCTCCCCTGGGATGAGCTCATCTTTGCCCTCGGTGCCGAGAGCCTGCCCCTGCCCGGCGTCAGCGGCGACAATGTGTTTCGCTTGCGCAGCTTCGGCGACGTCACCGATCTGCGCCGCTTCATCACCGACCGCCCCCCTGCCGCTGGCCCGGCCCATGTCGTCGTCGTCGGCGCCGGCTCCTTCGGTCTGGAGGCCGTCGATGGGCTGGTGCGGGCCGGAGCCCGGGTGACGCTGCTGGAGCAATCGCCGTCCCTGTTGCCGCGCTTCACACAGACGGTGACCGGGCCGCTGGTGGCCCAGCTGCGGGAGCGGGGTGTCGAGGTCCGCCAGGGTGTCGCCGTCATTGGCGCCGATCGCGACACCGACGGCCGGGTGGTGCAGGCCCTCCACCTTGCCGATGGTCGGGCCGATGGTCGGCTCCCCTGTGACGCCGTGGTGGTGTGTGCCGGCGTGCGGCCCCGCACCGGGCTGTTGGCGCGGGCAGGCATCGCCCTGCGGGCGGACGGTTGCGTCCTCGTCGACGAACGGGCCCGGGTGCTGCCCCACGTCTACGCCTGCGGCGCCTCGGTGGCCGTGCCCAACGCCGTCAGCGGCACTCCCATGTGGTGGGCCCAGGCCGCCATCGCCGACAAGGTGGCCCAGGTGGCCGGGCGAAAACGCCGGCGGTGGCAGCGCCCAGACCGCTCCCTTCGCGGGCACCATGGTGCTGCGGGTTCTCGACCTCACCGTCGGCCGCACGGGCCTGTCCCACGACGAGGCCGTCATGGCCTTCGGCGAAGCCGACGTCGACGTCTCGGTGGTGGTCGGCCGCAGCCACGAGGTCTGGTGGCCCGGGGCCCGGGCATTGACCGCGGTCCTTGTGTCCCAGCGCTCCACCGGCCGGGTCCTCGGCGCCGAAGCCATTGGCACCGTCGACGTCGACAAACGCATCGACGTGGCCGCCACCGCCATTGTGGGTCGATTGACGGTGGACCAGCTCGCCATGCTCGACCTCGGCTACGCCGGCGCCTTCAACGCCACCCGCGACGTCTGGAATACCGCCGCCCGCCTGGCCACCATCGAGCGCCACCACGAAGGCTCGTCCATCACCGCCGCCGAGTTTCGTCGCCGCACGGACTGGGTGGTGGTCGACGTCCGTGACGACGTCCCCACCGACGTCCCCACCGGTGCCAGCACCGCCGATGCCAGCCGCGCGGCCTTGCCGGGGGCCATCCACATTCCCCTGTCGGTGTTGCGGCCCGCCCTGCACCGCCTCGACAAGACCCGCCCCACCGTCGTGTACAGCGGCCGGGGTCGACGGGGCTTTGTGGCCATGCAGCTGCTGCGACAGCAGGGCTTCGTCGACGTCCACAACCTCGCCGGCGGTCTGCAGGCCCTCCGCAGTGCGTCCTGAGATCGGTTCCGGCTCCTTCCCCCAGCCGGGGAGGTTGGGAGGGGGGCTGCAGGCCTGGGCGTTTCCTGAGAGGAGCATGAGAGCTTCATGAGAGGAGCATGAGAGCTTCATGGGCGCTCCGCGGATGCCACGGCGTCAGGACGGCGTTCAGCAGATGCATGGTGCCGGGCGAATCCACCCATCCTCCCGACAACCGATGGAGAGGGGATCGCGTCGACGACAACGGCCCGTAGAAGGAAGAAGCGTTTCGTTGCCATCTGCCGGAGTCCCCATGCACCACGTTCGCCCGAGCTTCGTCCGTCTGTCATTCCTGCTGACTGGCCTGCTGGCAGGCACCGTGCTGGGTGCCTGTGGTCCCGGTCTCGCGGTGGCGCCGCCGTCGGGGGAAGGCGAGGGCGAAGGAGAGGGTGAAGGCGAAGGTGAAGGCGAGGGCGAGGGCGAGATCACCACGGCCTGTGCCGTCCTCGTGAACCGCTGCACCCAATGTCACAACGGTGGCGCCACCGAGCCCGACCTCCGCCCCGACGTCATCCAGGACCTCGTGGGCACCCCGAGCCCCGGGTATGCGGGCAAGACCCTGGTGGTCGCTGGGGACGCCGCGGGCAGCTTCTTGTTCCAGAAGATGGCCAACACCCACGGGGTCGGCGCGGGCGGGATCATGCCGCCGGCCGGCGCCGTCGACGCTGCCGAGCTTGCGCTGGTGCAGGCCTGGATCGACGGCGGCGCCGTCGACGATTGTGCGGGGGTACCACCGCCGCCGCCGCCGCCCCCCCTGGTGCCTGGTGGTGACATCAGCGGCCACATCTCCGATCCAAACGTGCTGGCGGGCTTCACCGATCGCGTCCCCGGCGGCGTCACCGGCACCTGCTCCACGGACCAGTACTGGCAGTTGGGCGACCGCGAGAGCTCGCGCATGCATCCTGGTCGGGCCTGCCTGGAATGCCACCAGCGCGAGCGTGAAGGGCCCCAGCTGGGCTTCCTCGGCACGGTCCAGCAAGACGTCAACGACAGCGACGATTGCCGCGGCGTGGGCGACATCCGCGTCGACATCCTCGACGACGCCGACGGCTCCGTCATCGCGACCACCACCACCAACAATGCCGGCAACTTCATCATCGAAAACAGCGACCTGTGTACCCAGGCCAGCTGCGTGCCTTATCGCGTGCGGATGACCCTCGACGGCCGCACCCGCGAGATGCTCACGGCCCAGACCAACGGCGACTGCATGGCGTGTCACACCGCCGTCGGCGTCGAAGGCGCCCCCGGCCGGATTGTTTCCCCCTGACGCAGTAGGCTCGGGGCATGGCCGTGCCTGCCCGCTTCCTCGACCGCTACACCCTCGAACGCGTGCTCGCTGAACGGGGCGCCGTCACCACCCGCTTGATGCGGGACGGCGATGGCGCCCTCGTCGTCGTCAAGACGTTGTCGATGCGGCGCTCGACGGACGTGCGGGACATCGAGCTCTTTGAACGGGAGACCGGGGTGTTGCGCCACCTCCATCATCCGTCGATCCCGCGGTTGGTGGACGCTGGCGTCGACGATGATGGCCAGGGCGATGTGCAGCTGCATCTGGTGCAGAGCCATGTGCCGGGCAAGACCCTCGAGGGGTGGATCACCGATGGACGCTCGTTCACGGCGGCGGAGGCCACCCGCATCGGGCGTGATCTCGCCGACGTGTTGACGACGATCCACGGCACCTCGCCGCCGCTGGTCCACCGGGACATCAAGCCGAGCAACGTGGTCCTCGACGACGACGGCCGGGTGTTCTTGATCGACTTCGGCGCCGCCAAACGCGCCGCTCGCGACGGCACCGCCATCGGCACCTTCGGCTACATGGCCCCCGAGCAGCTCGAGGGCCGGGCCTCACCGCGCAGCGACGTCTTCGGCGTGGGGATGACCCTCATCCATCTGCTGACCCACCTGCATCCCGAGGCCTTCGCCGACGACGGCGGCGTCCGCAAAGCCTGGCGGGCCCGGGCCAACGTGCCAGACGGCCTCGGCGAACTGCTCTCTTCCTGCGTGGCCCTCGACGACGAGCAGCGGCCTGCAGACGGCGCCGCCCTGCGGGACCGCTTCGATGCCCTGCTGCGCCCGGGGTCCGTCGCCGTGACACGCTCCACGACGGCGTCCCCCACGTCGACGTCGCCCGGGGCGTCGGGGCTGTTCATCGCCGCCGGCCTTGGGGCCATGGCCCTGCTGCTGGTGGCGGGGGCCATGGCGTTTTGGCTCACGGCTCGCGAGAGCCCGGTGGTGGTGGGCCCGCTGCCAACGCCGGTGCCGCCATGGACACCGACGCCGTCGCCGTCGACACCGTCGACCCCGCTGTTGCCGCGGGGAATTCCGGCGTCCGTGCGGCTGGGGGCACCGGGCATCATCGAGGTCATCGACTGTTTGAACCGCGCCGAGCGGGCCCTGCAGTCTGAGGAGCGCTATCGCTCCTGGCGCCAGGGAGACAGCGAGCCCACCTGCCAGGAGCGCGTCATCTACGGCCTCTACACCCTCTACCCCGACGCCCCCGAGCGCTGCCGTGAAGCCGCCGGGGCCCTGGGCGACGGCGCCAGCGCCAACGCTGCCACCGAGCTTGCCGAGGCCGTCGCCGCCCTGGTGCCCATCGTTGCCGAGGCCGACCGCTACTACGGCGCCGAGAACTACCGCGACGACGGCTGCGCCGACGGACGCCGGCTCCACGGTCCCCTGCTGGCGGGGTACGGCCGGGTACGTACAGCGTATGCCGCCGTCCTCGACGTCGAGCGGGCCCTGGCCAACAGCCCCTTGCCCGACGACGAAGACATGGCCGCCTACCGCCGGGCCCTCAACGCCGCCCTCGTCATCAGCGACCCCGCCTTGCCCCCATCCAAACGTCGCGCCGCCGTCGCCGCCTTCGACGACGCCCTCAAGGCCTGCCCCAAACCCCTCATCACCATCGGCGTCTCCATCGAGAACCTCACCACCTGGGCCCGGGGCAGCAACAACATCGGGGGCACCATGGCCCACTCGATGGTGGACAGCGCCACCGCCGGCGCCATCAAGATGCGCCTGCTCTTCGACTGACGGCTCTCTCTGAAACAACCACAGCCGTCAGCCAGGCGGTCGAATCGGTCGGTCACGGTCCCCATGCACGTCGTCATGCTGGGTCTTGTCGGGCGTGACCGCGTCATGACGCGACCGGGCCATACTCATCCCATGACCACCACCACCACCGAGCAGCCAAGCGCAGGGCCCGCCAAGCGCGTGTATGCGCCCACGTTTGGCGAGGAGCTGGCCCACGCCATCACCCATGGCTTTGGCGCGATGTTGTCCCTGGGGGGCTTTGTGGCCCTCGTGTTGGCGGCCCGGGCCCACCAGACCACGGCCCACCTCGTGGGCCTGGGCGTCTACGGCCTGTCCCTCGTCATGCTCTATTCGGCGTCGACGGTGTTTCACGCCGTGCCCGCCCACATGACGCGCGTGAAGTGGTTCTTCCAGCGCTGCGACCACGCCGCCATCTACGTGCTGATCGCGGGCACCTACACGCCCTTCACCCTCCTCGCCCTGGAGGACCCCTGGGGCCTGCGCATCTTCGCCGTGGTGTGGATTCTGGCGGGTCTGGGCCTCGCCATCACCGCCGCGTCCCTGCGCGCCAACCAGACCCCCCAGAGCATCCGCACCTACGAGCGGCGTTCCCTGGCGCTGTATCTGAGCATGGGGTGGCTCGCCCTCCTCATCATCAAGCCCCTGGCCGAGACGCTGCCGCCGATGTCGACGGCGCTGCTGATCGCGGGGGGCGTCGCCTATACCGTCGGCGTGGCCTTCTTCGTCTCGACGCGGAAGTGGGCCCACTCCATCTGGCACGGCTTCGTGATGGCGGGCAGCGGCCTGCACTTTCTCGCCGTGTTCATGTTCGTCTAGCGGCTGGCCATCGGCTCACAGCACGAGGGTTGTGCCGGCAGCGAGAATGGCCCAGGCCACCCCGACAAACACGCCATCGCGGATGATGCCCGACGCCACCGTCCGGCTGCGGGCGACGTCGTCGTCGGCCATCGGCGTCATCATCAGCTGATCATCCTCGAAGGTGCCCTCCCGGGCCCGCGCCACACAGGTCACCCGCTGGGCCTGCAACACAGACACCGCCGCGATCATCGCCAACAGCGCCGTCGACCCCCGCACCACGGGCCCGGCCCCCATGGCCACCGTGGCCCCCAGGGCCGCTACCGCCGCCACCGCCATCCCGCCACCGATGCGTTGCCGACGACGACGACCCAACAGGGAAATGTTGGGCTGGCAGACCGCCCCATCAACAACGACCACACTCACGGGAACTCCTGCTTCGTTTCGGCACGCAGCACGACGAGCTCACCACCATAACGACCTGGCCCGGGGGCTCAAGCCCTGCTCCGGTCCGGGCACAGGCGACCAAAAACGACGACGGAGGCCACCAGGGCCTCCGTCGTTCTCCGCACATGAGGTCGTCAGGCCATCAGCGTCGTGCGCTGCTCACTCGCAGGCGTCGACGGTGGAGTCCCCCGCCGCCGAGATGTGCACCTGGCAGGTCTGGGCCTCGCCGCCGACCACGTGGGTCGTGACGGTGCCTTCGCCGGAGCCGTCGGCGGCAAACTCGATGACGCCTTCCTGGTCGACGGGGGCTTCGGTGCCGATGTCGTCGAAGGACCAGCTCTCGCGCAGGCTGCCGTCGCTGCGGATCTCGTCGCTCACCAGCATCGACGACCCGTCGTCGAAGTGCTGGACGTAGCTGCCGCTGCCGCTCAAGTCCGCCGCGTAGTGGTAGGTGCCGTCGAAGTCGGGGTTGACCAGGGTATCGGTCAGGTCGGTGGAGAAGTCGTAGCGGCTGCTGCCGTCGACGTTGACGCGGTAGGTGTAGTCGCTGGTGAAGCCGTCCCCCAGGAAGCTCACGTCCTGGATGCTGCTGCCGTCAGCGCTGCGGATCTCGTCGACGACGTAGTCGGGGTTGGCGGCGGTGGCCGGGTCGTCAAAGATGGTGGTGCCGTCCCAGCTGCCGTCGGTGAAGGAGATGCCGTCGATGACGTAATCGCCATCAGGGGTGGACCAGGTTTCGTTCGCCTGGGAGCTGCCGTCCTCGAGGGGAACGTAGACGCTGTGCGAGGTGGTGCGGCCGTCCTCGCTGCTGCCGTCGTAGACCTGCGAGCCGTCGTCGAGAGTGTCGAGGACGAAGTGGTAGCGGCTGTCGGTGCCGTCTTCGTAGACGGTGACCTGGTCGTAGGCGCCGTCACCGGTGAGGGGATCGATGGTGCCTTCGTTGCGGAAGCTCTGGATGCCGCCGCCGGGCTCGCAGGTGTATTCGGTGACGAAGCTGCCGTCGTCGTTGTACTCCTCGCGGCTCAGCTCGCCATCGCCCAGGCAGATGGATTCGGCGTTGGCGTCGACGTCGGCGGCAGCGTCGTCCACCGAGGGGGCTTCGAGGGCCTGCACGCGCTTGGCGGGGGAGCGTGACGGCAGGATGATCTCCTTGCCGGCGACGGTGGGGATGGCCCCCTCACAGGCGGGCAAAGAGAGGACCGAGAGGGCCAGCAGGCTTGGCTTCAAGAAAGGGCGGAAGCGATACGAGGTCAGCATGGTTTCTCCGTCGTCGTTGCCGGGCTGTGTTCGGTGGTCGGGCAGTTCCACCTCTTTCACCCGCTGTGCCAACGCGCTGCACGGCGCTCTCTGTTCGCCGCCGGCTCACCTGCGGTCGCCGCAGACTCACCTGTGGTCGCTGCAGGCTCGACCTCCATCGGGCCCTGGTGCATCCTGACGCAACGGTGTCGCGTTTCCCATCTGGCCACAGGCCACCACCAGTGGCCGAACGATGGCTGAAGATGGCTGAAGATGGCTGAACCGAAGGCTCAACCGATGGCTGAAAAGAGCCAGGTGGCTGTTCTCAGCCACCACGGTGCGGTGGAGACGGCGCAGGGGCCGCCGCCACCCGCATTCAGACGCCGTGGACGCCCGCTGTTGGCCTGTGACGAAGGGGACCGGTTGTTGCTTCGACGTCCCGTGATGATTCCCCTCAGCCTCCCCTGGCGTCGCGCGCTCCTGGCCCTGGTGCTGGCCAGCGCCTCGCCAGCGGGGCTCGCTGCCGAAGGCGACGACGACCCCTTTGCTCCTGACGGGCTCGCCGTCCCCATGCCCGTGGTGCCGGCGTTGAGCGCCAGCACCGTGGTGGTCTTCACGGGCGACGAGTTGATTCGCCGGGGCTTTCGGACCCTCGGCGAGGTCCTCGCCTTTGAGGCCGGCTTTGTGCGCGAGCGCGCGGCGGGGGGCCAGCACTACAGCCTCTATGGCGTCGACAACGGCGTCTCGTTGACCATCGACGGCGTGCCGCTGGTGGTTGACGGCGAACGGGACGTCCTCGACGTGGACGATGTCCTCGACCTGGCCGAGGTCGACCGGGTGGAGATCATCAAGGGGCCGTCGACGGCGTTTGCCGGCGCCGGCGCCCTCACCGGCAGCGTGCGGGTGACAAGCAAGCGACCGGGCACCACGGGGGCCACCGTCCGCGCCAGCGGTACCGCCCTGCTGTCGTCGTCGTCGAGCGGCGTGCTTGTGGGTTCGCCGACGGCCCCCATCAGCGGCGAGCGCTCCATCGCTGCCACCGGGTCCATCCGTGACGGCGACGTGGCCGCCCGCGCCAGCGTCCGCCTCAACAGCGGCGCCGAACAGCTCTGGCGCCTGCGCGCCGTCCCCTTGCGCTTCGAGCGGGTGGCGGGCGTGGCCCTGCCGGTCACCAAGGGAAACGCCGACGTCGTCACCGGCGACGACACCACCCTCAACCTGCGCCTGGCCGCCGTCTGGGGCGAGGCCATGGTCGACGTCGCCATCGCCCACGACCTCGAACAACAGCCCCTGTCGGATTTCTCCCATGGGCTCCTCGACGACCCCCAATCCCAGACCCGCGACATCGTGCGGTCCCGGGCCCTCTGGCAGGGCGTCGTCGCTGGCGTGCACACTGAAACCGCTGTCACCGCCGGCCACCACGAACGGGGGCTGCGCATTCCCCTGTTTCCGCGCCTGGGCCTGTTCGACGACGGCGGCCTCCTCGTCGTCGACAGCCGCGCCGACACCCTCTCGGCCCTCGGCCGCGCCGACGTTGGTCTCGCCGACGGACACCGTGTCCTCGTCGCCGCCTTCGGCGATGTCACCCGGGCCACCGCTGTCAGCAGCTCCACCGACCCGGTCACGGGTGAGCAGACCGACGACGTCGTCACCTTCGACGACGTCAGCGCCAGCGTGAACGGCGCCGTCGAATACCAGGGGGACTTCGGCGGCGGCCTGCACCTCACGGCCGGCGTCGTGGCCTTCTGGCGCACGTCGTTTCAACCGGGCCTCAGCCCCCGGGCCGCCCTCAGCTGGCACCAGGGGGCGTTTGACGTCGGCGCCAGCTACAGCGAGGGCGTCCGCACCCCCGACCGCTTCGATGTCACAGCCCTCGCCATAGCCGTCGTCGATGGCCGCGTCGTCGGCGCCGCCGGCAATACCGCCTTGCGGCCAGAGCTGGTGCGCACCCTGCAGCTCACCGCCAGCTGGTCGCCGTCACAGGCCTTGTCCCTGTCGGCCCGGGCCTTTGGTCTGCGCCACGAAGACGCCATCGCCAGCGTCGTCGACGGGGCGCGGCTGCGGCCGACGAATCTGGCCCCCCGCCTGCTTGGGGGTGGCGAGCTTGGCGCCGAGGTCTCGCCCTTTGTCGACGTGCTCCATCTGCGCGGTGGTCTGGTGGGCGTCACTCCCATCGCGGCGGACCCATCTGCCGATGCCGGCGCCGCCCTGCTGCAGGCGGTGTTCGACATCAACGCCACCCCCACCCGGGCCCTGAACCTCGGCGTGCGCGGTCGCGCCGCCCTCAAAGACCCGAAGGACAGCGCCGTCGTCGACGTCTACGCCGCCGCCGCCGTCGGCAGCGACGTCAGCGACGACCTGGTGGTGGTCTTCGCCATCCGCAACGCCCTCGACGCCCTTGAGCTCGCCAGAGACACCCAGGCGCCGCCCTTCGCCGACCCCGTCCTCTACCCGGGCGCTGGCCGCACCCTGACCCTCGCCATCGAGGGGCGCTTCTGAGACCCGTCGTCGTTGCCTGGCGTGCTGCGATCATGGTCGCGGTCTTTGTCGCGGGCGCCGTCCGCGCCGGTGACGTCGTTGCGGGCGCCGTCAACCCCGTCGTCAACCCCGTCGTCAGCCCCGCCACCACCCCCGCCGTCAGCCCCGTCGTCACCCCCGTCGTTGTCGTGGTGACCGACGCCATCGGCAGCCAGAGCAGCGACGTGGTCGCCGCCCTGACCGCCAGTCGCCACACCGTGCGGCTGCAGTCCATCAGCGAGGGCCTGCCCACGGGCCTGGGGGACGACGTCGTGGTCCTGGCCGTCGGCAAGAAGAGCGCCCGCGCCGTGGCCCTGTCTCCCGTCCCGCGCAAAGCCGCGCTGTTTGTCAGCCACGCCGACGCGCCGCCGAATCTGGCCGCCGTCGTCGTCGATGTGCCCGTGGCAGATCAAATGGCCTGGCTGGCCCGCGCCCTGCCAGGGCGCAACCGCGTCGTCGTCGCCCGCCACCCCGCCCGGGGCCCCGCCGTGGACCCGACCCTGAAGGCGGCGGCGGCGGCGGCGGGCCTGACGTTGCTCCTCGTCGACGTCGCCACACCCGGCGCAGCCGTCCCCGCGGTGGCGGCCGCCCTCGACCGCCCCGGCGGCAAGGCCGTGCTGCTGCTGGTGGCCGACGACGCCGTCATCACCGCCGACACCATCGCGCCCCTCATGCAGGCGGCGTTTCGTTCTCGCACCCCGGTGGTGGGCTTCTCGACGTACTTCGCCAAGGTCGGCGCCGTCGCCGTCGTCACCACCAACACCGCCGTCATGGCCGGTGAAGCCCTCGCCCTCGCCATCTCCACCGCCGGTGGCCCGCCCCCCCATCACAGCAGCACCTCGGCGGGCCTCCTCGTCGACGGCCGCCTCGCCGAGCGCCTCGGCATCCCCGTCCAGGACGGCCCCCACATCGAGGTGCGTCGATGAAGACCGACCCCATCGACCCCACCGGTCCGAACACCACGAACACCACGAACAGCCGCCCCCTGCGGTCTCGGGCCCGGCGCCCGTCGTTCTTCACCAGCCTCACGATGCGCGCGGCGGTGATGGTGGTGCTGTTGTTCGCGGCCTTCACGGGCATCGCCGTCGTCGTTGTCGATCGCGCCGAGGCCGCCGTCGTCGACGTCGAACGCCCCCGCCTGCAGGCGGCCACCGCCCAGTTCGCCGACGCGGTCTCCTACGGCGTGCTGGCCCGCAGCGCGGCCCTGCTTGAAGCGCCGCTGCTGGCGTTCCGCCAGAACGCCGACCTGCGCGAGGTGGTGGTCAAGGACGACCAGGGCACGGTCCTCATCGAGCAGCGGGTCACCCACGACGCGACAGACGCGACGGACGGTGCGGCCGCGTTGCCCGACGTCGTCATCGAAGCCCCCGTCGTCACCCGCGGCAGCGCCCCCGGCGACGATGGCGACCTCGCCGCCTTCGGCATCGCGGCTGGTGCTGAACAACGGGTGGGCAGCGTGCGCGTGGCTTACGCCCTGTCGGGGGTGCGCGAGGTGCAGCACCGCTTGCGCATGGCCATCTTCGCCTCGGTGGCGGGCATCGGCCTTGTCGCGTTGCTCGGGGCTTTTGCCCTGGCCTCGGGGGTGGTGCGGCGCTTGAAGGAGATTGCTGGCGCGGCCCGACGGGTCAGCAGCGGCGAGCTCGACGTCAGCGTCACCGTCGACGGCGACGACAATGATGGCGGCGTGGGAGGCGGCTTCAGTGGCGACGACGAGCTCGCCCAGTTGGGCCGGGACTTCAACGCCATGACGGCGTCATTGGTGGTGCAACAGCGCCGCCTCCACGAGCAGGGGCAGGCCCTCGCCGAGCGCGAGTCCCTCGCGGCCCTTGGTCGGGCCACCGCCGTCATCGCCCACGAGCTGCGCAACCCCCTGGGCATTGTGTTGGCCGCCGCCGGCATCGTGAAGAACGACGCCAAGCCCATGGCCGCCCGCGCCGAGGCCGCCGCCCTCATCGAGGACGAAGTGCGCCGCCTGGAGCGCACCCTCGCGGACCTCCTCGCCTACGCCCGCCCCCGCCCCGCCGTCTGCGTCGCCACCGACGTCACCACCACGGTCCGCCAGGTGGTCGCCCGCGCCACCCGGCCCGGCGGTCCGGCCGAACACGCCGAGGTGAACGTGGTCGTCGACGCTGTCGGCGCCGCTGACGCCACCGCTGCCGCCGCCGCTGCCGACGCCGACCGGGTCACCGCCCTCGTCGACGACGGCTTCATGCACCAGATCCTCTGGAACCTGCTGCAAAACGCCGTGCAGGCCAAAGCCACCCGGGTGACCATCACCGTCGGGCGCGGGGCTGGTGCGGTCACCCTCACCGTCATCGACAACGGCCAGGGCGTGCCACCAGAAGCGCGGGACCAGCTCTTTCAGCCCTTCGCCACCACCAAACAGCGTGGCACGGGCCTTGGGCTGTCGGCCTCACGCCGCATGGCCCAGGACATGGGCGGCGACCTCCGCTTCGTGGCCATCGACGACGTTGTCAGCACCGCCGCCGTCGGGACCGCCACCGGCGGCACCGCCGCCGATGATGATCGCGGCGCCCGCTTCGTCCTCACCTTGCGACCGGGAGAGCCATGACCCACCGCCTGCTCATCGTTGAAGACGAACCCAACTACCGCACGGTCTTGCGACTGATGCTGGCCGACCTCGACGTCATCATTGAAGAAGCCGCCGACGGCGCCGCCGGCCTGCAGAAGATCACGGCCCTCGAAGACGCCGGCACTCCCGTCGACCTCGTCATCAGCGACGTCAACATGCCGAACGTCTCGGGCCTCGAGCTCCTGCGCACCCTGCAGGCCCGGCGCCACGCCCCACCAGTCGTCATCGTCACCGCCTACGCCAACGTCGACGACGCCGTCGCCGCCATGCAGCTGGGGGCCATCGACTACCTCACCAAGCCCTTCGACGAGGCCCGCCTCAAGCTCACCCTGCAGCGGGCCCTCGTCGTCACCGACCTCCTGCAAGAGAACCAGCGCCTGCACAGCGATGTGCGCAGCCGCTACGACTTCCAGGCCATCCTCGGGAGTTCGCCGGCGTTGTCACAGGCGTTGACGACGGCGGCCAAGCTGTCGGGCTCGGAGGCCCCGGTGTTGCTGCAGGGCGAGAGCGGCACGGGCAAGGAGCTCTTCGCGCGGGCCATCCACATCAACAGCAAGCGCGGCCGCGGCCCCTTCATCGCCGTCAATTGCGCAGCCATCCCCGACGCCCTCCTGGAGGTCGAGCTCTTCGGCGCCGAAGCGGGCGCCTACACCGGGGCCACCAAACGACGTCGTGGTCGGGTGGAGCTCGCCCGGGGCGGCACGTTGTTTCTCGACGAGATCGGCGACCTGCCGCTGCCCCTGCAGGCCAAGCTCCTGCGCCTCGTGCAGGAGAAGACCTTTCAGCTGCTCGGCGGCGAGAAGGACGAAAAGGCCGACGTCCGCTTCGTGTTCGCCACCCACAGAGACCTCGGCCAGATGGTCCGCGCGGGCACCTTCCGCGAAGACCTGCGCTTCCGCGTCGCCGTGTTGCCCCTGGTGCTGCCACCCCTGCGCGAGCGCGGTGACGACGTCCTCTCCCTCGCCAACACGGTCATCGCCCGGGTCTGCGAGTCCATGGGCAAGAAGCCCCTGCCGCTCTTGCCCCGCGCCCAGTCGGCTCTCGTGCGCCACCGCTGGCCCGGCAACATCCGCGAACTCAACAACGTCCTCGAGCGCGCCGTCATCATGTGCGACGGCACCGCCCTCGACGACATCGACCTCGACCTCCCCACAAGCGTTCCCCCAACCGAAGCGCCGACACCAACCGCGCCAATGTCGTCGTCGTCGCCGTCGTCAACGTCGTCGTCGTTCGTCCTGCCCGAGGGCGGCATCATGCTGGAGGCCGTCGAACGAGACCTCGTGCGCCAGGCCCTCGAGCGCGCCGCCGGCAACAAGAGCCAGGCCGCCCGCCTCCTCGGCCTGACCCGCGCCACCCTCCGCTACCGCCTCGACAAATACGACCTCGACCGCAGCCCCGAGAAGGGCACCGACAGCGGCGACTGAGCTTCTGCTTCAGCTGATCGCGGTCTCTCGTCGAAGTCGCTGGCTGTTGAGCATGGGCCGACGACTGAGTCGCCAGCATCTCACATTGGCCTGCTACGCTCTTGCCATGTCCCCCTTCGACATCATCCAGCGCGTTGAGCAGGAGGCGTCGAGCCTCCCGGCCGAAGAGCGCTTGCGCGTTGCACGAGCGCTCATCAACGCGGGCGAGGCACTCGCGGCGTCGGTTCAGTCTGATGAGGACGACGTTGGTCCCGAACTGAACGCAGTCATCACGCGTCGACTGGCGTCGATTCGCGATGGCTCGGCAGAGTTGTTGTCGAGAGACCAGTTCGCCGCTCGCGTCCGCTCGAAGCTCGCTGGTCCATGAACCTCGCGATGATCAATGCCCCGAGTGGAGGGTGACGAGGAAGTCCTGGCAGGCATCGGCGACGGTGACGTGGTCGAGGTCGATGGTGAGGCCCGACAGGCAGAACGTTGATGACTCGGGGAACGACTCGCGGTTCTTGCCGAAGACGGTGATGACCGCGTCGTTGTCGGGGTCGTTGTCGAGGATGTTGGTGACTTCGCGGACGGCGGTGGGGGAGGTGACGTAGAGGTTGCCGAAGGGGTCGATGCCGAGCTGGCCCGGGCTGTCGATGGGGAAGGCGCGGGCGGGTTTGCCCTCGCCGGCGACGGAGCGGGTGCCGTTGCCGAGGATGACGGTGGCGGTGGTGGCGTCGTCGAAGCGCAGCACGCGGTGGTTGCCAGTGTCTGAGACGAAGAGGCGGCCGGTGTCGTCGACGACGACGTTGGTGGGGTTTTGCAGCAGGGCAACGGCGGCGCCTGCTTCGCCGCAGGTGCCAGCCACGGCACCGTCGGTCAGGCCCGTGTCCACGTCGAGGGCGCGGACGCAGGCGTCGCCTTCGTCGACGATGAGGAAGCGGTTGCCGACAATGTCGAAGGCCACGCCCGTGGGCAGCACGAGGCCGGTGTCGATGCGGATCACGGTCCAGGTGTGGGGATCAAAGACGTCGCCGAGGGCCAGGGTGGTGATGGTGCCCGTGCCCGGCTGGCCGGTGCCGGCGGTGATGACGAGGTGGGTGGCGGTGCTGTCGACGGCGAGGCCGCGGGGGCCGCCGTCGATGAGGGGCAGGTCGAGGCCTGTGGTGACGGTGGGGACGGGGGGCAGGTCGGTGTCGATGCCGACCACGACGGCGACGGTGGGGTCGTCGATGCGCACCACGCGGCCAAAGGCGCCGCCGGCCAGGATGTCGGAGGGACCCAGGCGGGCCAGGGTGGTCGGGTGGTAGAGGCGCACGGCGTCGAGGAAGCGAAAGCCCGGGCCCTGGGGATGGACGGGGCCCACCACGGTCTGCAGGCGGCCATCGGGTTGAAGCCGGCGAATACGGGCGGCGTTGTCGACGAGAGGCGCGCGCGCCGGGGTGGTGGTGCGCTCGATGGCGATGGTGGGCTGTTCGCCAAAGTACAGGCTGCCGTCGGGGCTGCGCGCCACCCGCGACAGCGACGTGGCCCGCTGCTCGGCGGCGAGGCGCGGTGCTGGTGTCTCGGGGTCGAGGTCGTCGATGCCGGGCAGGGTGATGTTGAGGCGGTGGACCAGCCGGAGGGGGCGGTCGGTGGTGGTGAGCTGGGGGGCCGGTGGGCCGACCGCGTCGTCGACGGTGGTGGCGCCGTCGTCGGTGCGGTCGCAGGCGGGGCCGGGCTGGCCCGGGGCGCAGCCCTCGAGGCCGTTGCCGGCGATGGTCGTCACGCGGCCGTCGTCGTGCAGCCGCAGGAGGCGTGCACCCTGATGGTCGGGAAGCACGATGCTGAAGCCGGCGTCGTCGTGCTCGAAGACGCCCGCCAGCGTGGACGTGTCGTCGACGAAGGGAACGAGGGCGCTGGTGTCGAAGGCGAGGGGTGTGAGCGACTGCCCCTGCAGGCGATGGAGGCGGATGGCGAAGGTCGTGAAGCCTCCGTCAATGAAGACCACCTCGGTGACCAGCACGATGCCGTCGCTGGTGGTGGAGACATCGATGAAGCGGGTCAGGTCGTCGCCGTCATCGGGCACGACGACTTCGGCGCCGTCGCCCACCCGGACGATGCTGTCGGCGGTGACGGCCAGCACCCGCGCGCTGTCGAGGGGCCCGTTGTCGAGGGAGTCGATCGCGACGGCGTCAACGCCGGTGATGCCGGCGGGGAGGGTCAGGGTGGTGATGATGCCGGCGGTGTCCACCTGACGCACCTGGTGGTTGTCGAGGATCAACAGTGCGCCGTCGTCGCCGACCAGCAAGGCCGTGGGCGCCGTCAGTCGGGCCTGGCGGGAGGGGCCGTTGTCGCCGTTGTCGCCGCCGGCGACGTTGGCCACGCCGGTGCCCGCGATCCGTCGCAGCACGCCGTCGATGTCGACGCGCAGCACCTGGGGTCCAAAGACCCGGGGACCAGGCACGAGCCCCGGGCCGGGGCCGATGGTGACTGTGGCGTCGAGGCCGAGGTCGACAAAGACGACGCGGCCTTCCCGGTCGACGGCGATGGGGCCCGGGCTCGTGAGGCCAAAGGTGGAGAGGGCCTGGCTGTCGGGCAGCCCCGGCTGGGGCGGCGGTCCATCCGTCGAGACCACGACCACCTCGGGGGTGAACGCCTGCAGGACGCAGGCATCGCAGCCGTCGATGGGATTTGGATCGGGGATGGCGCTGCCGTCGTCGTCGATGGCGCCGTCGTCGCAGCCCTCGCGCTCGTCGAGGATGCCGTCGCCGCACACCTCGACCTTCAGACAATCCGCCCGGCAGCCATCGCCGCTCAGAACGTTGTCGTCGTCGCAGGCCTCGCTGGGTTGGACGATGCCGTCGCCGCAGCGGGGCAGGGTGCAGGCATTGCTGCAGGCGTCGTCGTGGACGACGTTGCCGTCGTCGCAGGCTTCGGCCGAGGCGGGGTCGGTCAGGCCATCGCCACACAACGACGTCACACAAGCCCCGGCGGCGCAGACCAGGCCGTCGCCACAGACCGCGGCATCCGGGCGGGCGACGGCGGTGCCGCTGGTACCATCGACATCGAGACAGGGGTCGTCGTCGGGGCGACACACGCCGACGCTGACAAGGCACACGGTGTCGTCGGGGCAATCGTCGCCGGTCAGGCAGGCGGTGGGCGGGGACGGCGTCACCGGCCGACCCGGACAGCCTGTGGCCCACGGCCCGAGGGCCGCCAGAACCACCATGACCGGGGGCGTGAACCGCATGGCACAGGCTAGCCCGCCCGCACGGTGTTTGCGCCCGTTCGTCACCCGCCGCGTCTGGTCAGCACGCGTCTGGTCGGCAGGCGTCTGGTCAGCAGGGTGGCGGGGCCGGGTTGGTGCTGATGGGGGAAGCGCCGGCCTCGACGCCGCCGACGTCAGCGGACCATCGAAGGGGGTCACGTCCATCGAGGATGGGGGCACCATGAAACGACGCCCCCGACAGCGCTGTGGTGCCGATGGGCTGGGCGCAGGCTCGAGGGGAGAGGAACCAGGTGTGCATGACGCCCTTGCCCTTGACCTCGACGTTGCCGCGGTCTTCGACCAGCAATGTCGGGCTGAGGCGGTGGCGGGTGGCGTCGGAGATCTGCACGCGATCCGGCTGGCCCGTGGATTCCATCCGGCTCGCGGTGTTCACGGCGTCGCCCCAGACGTCGTACTGGAACTTCCGTTTGCCGATGACGCCGGCGACCGCCGCGCCGGAATCGATGCCGACGCGCATCTGCATCCGGTAGGGACTCTGGCCGTTGAAGTCGTCGACGGCCTCAAGCATGTCGAGGGCCATATTGGCCGCCCGGTTCGCATGGTCGACGGCGGGCACCGGGATGCCGGCGACGGCCATATAGGCGTCACCGATGGTCTTTATCTTCTCGAGGCCCCGCTCATCGGCGATGCCGTCAAAGCGGGTGAAGATGTCGTTGAGGATGCCCACGAGGATCTCCGGGCTCACCCGGCGTGAGAAGCGGGTGAAGTCGACGAGGTCGGCAAACAGTACCGTCACCTCGGGGAAGCTGTCGGCGATGCGTTCGCTGAAGCCCGAGGCCGTCGCCTCGGGGCGGCCCTTGAGCCGTTCGATGATGGAGCGGGGCAGCACGTTGAGCAGCAGACGGTCGGAGATCTGCTGTTCCGCCATCACGCGGGCGTAGAGGCGGATGCTCTCGAGGTGGAGCAGCCGAACCTCCAACATGTTCTGCACCCGCAGCAGGACCTCGGAGAGGTCGAAGGGCTTGCTGATGAAGTCTTTGGCCCCGGCTTTCAAAGCCCGCAGCTTCTCCGCCGGCTGGGCCGAGATGACGAGCACCGGGATGTAGCCAACGGTCTCGATGGCCTTCAGGCCCTCCATGACCTGGAAGCCATCCATCTCGGGCATCTGCAGGTCGAGCAAGATCAAGTCGAAGGGGTGTTGCCCATGCAGGGCACACACCTCGCGGGCGTGCGTCGTCGATGTCACCGAGGTGTAGCCGGCGCCGCGGAGCATGCGGTCGAGGAGGCTGATGTTGACCTCGCGGTCGTCGACGATGAGGATCCGCGCCCCGTGGATGTCCGCCGCCGTCACCATGGCAGCACCATCGCCAGGGCCGGTCGCGGGCCGGGGCTCGATGGATGGGTGGGTGTCGTCATGGTCACGCTCCCGGGGGTTTACCCACAGGGTTGCAGGAGGCGCGCCACCCTTCGAGGGCGGCAGGACAAGGCTTGCTGGCCCTGTCGGCGGACGATCCGGGGCACTTCTGCGCACCGATGTCGTTTCCGCCTGGTCGACACGGGCTCCTCAGCCGGCCCGTCGGTGTCGACGACGCCGTGGAGCAGCCCGGGCCAATTGAACGGCGTGCACCTCGGGTTCAATGGGCGGCACCGGTGGCATCGCAAACACCTTCGGCGGCGCGTTCACGGCGTCGATGGTGTTCACCACCTCGACGGCGTCAACGACAGCAACGACAGCATCGACAGCATCGACCGCATCGACCGCATCGACAGCATCGAGCGTCTCCAGCAGCACACGGCGCTGCTCGTCGAGCTCGGCCGCGGCGTTGACCTCGGTGGCCAGGGCGTCTTCGAGGAGGTGTCCACTGACTTCGTCGATGCTGTCGACAAAGCGGCCCACGTCCTCAAACCAGTGGATGGCCACGCGCCTGGCGGCCAGGTCCCAGCGAAGCCCATCGGCGAGGGGCAGGTGGCCGACGTCGTCGTCGGGGGTGGGGGGCTCACCGCCAGCCTCGACCCGGGCGCCCAGCGCCACCAGGCGCGCCGTCAGGGCGTCGACGTGGCGAAGGGCCTCGTTGGTGTGGACCAGGTAGACGGCGGCCAGGGCAGGCACGTGGGCCAGCAAGGCGCGCTCCTGTTGCTCACGACCATGCTCTGCCGACACCCGTTCAGCCGCGATCACCACGTTCAAAAGCGCCACCACCCGGGTGTCAGCGCCGTCATCGTCGACGACGGGCGGGCCGATGTCGTCTCGGCTGGTTTCGTCAAAGACCATCCGGGCCTGGCGACCCAGGGCGAGGATGGCGGTCAAAAATGCTGCGTTTTGCATGTGGGCACCCGCGTTCCCGGGGGTCATCGCAAGACGCGGGCCACACGCCGCTTCCGCCCGCATCCGGATGCGGTGGTGGGAGGACGTGGGTGGGTGTCGCACCTGCGCGCCATGTGCGTTGGCGAGTTCGTCGCGATGCTCCGCATCACCGGACGACGAGGTCCAGACACGACAACGCCCGCGGGCAGCGGGCGTCGTCGAGACCAGGATCAACGAGGGCGCTCGCTCAGCCGGCGACGCAGGAGCCGTAGCAGACGGCCAGGCAGGCTTCGCCAGGAACACACTCGGGGGGCAGCTCGCAGACGTCGACGCCGGCGTTGCAGCGGGTGCCCGCGGCGCAATCCTGGTCGCTGTAGCAGCCGTCGCCGGGGACGGGGTCGACGGGCTGGCAGGTGCCCGTGGGGGCCGGGGCGGGGCGGTTGGCGCAGCCTTCGGGCAGCAGGCAGTCGGGCTCGGTGGCGCCGTCAAGGACGCAGACCTCATCGCGGTTGCAGTCGCTGTCGAAGGCGCACTCGCGGCTGATGGTGTCGTCGACGCAGATGCCGCTCAGGACGGGGTCGCAGCCGTGGCAGATTTCCTGGCCGTCGGGGCCGATCTCGCAGGCGGGGACGTCGCAGCCGGTGGCGGAGAGCTCGCAGTGTTGGCCGCGGCCGCAGTCGGTGTCGGCGCTGCAGTCGGCGGTGGTGACGTCGACGCAGATGCCGGGGAGGTTTCTGCAATCGCAGGGGATGCAGCCGCCCTGGCCGTCGTCCTGGCACTCGGTGGTGCAGGCGCAGATGTCGGTGCCGAGGCAGGCCTGGCCGGGGCCGCAGTCGATGTCGGAGAAGCAGCCCTGGTCGACGCAGAGGCCGTCGAAGCAGGCGCCGCCGTCGCAATCACGGTCGCTGCTGCAGGCCCCGCCGTCGTCGACGCAGATGCCGCCGGGGGCCACCAGGCCCGCGGTGGGGTCGCTGGGGTCGGTCTCGGGCGTCCACTGCTCGCAGTGTTGGCCGCGGGCGCAGTCGTCGTTGGAGAAGCACTCGACGGCGAGGGGCAGGCAGACGCCATCGAGAGGCCGCTGGGCGCGGTCGCCGTCGGGAGCCGGTGGGCTTTCGCCGCCACTGCCGCCGCCGTTGTCGCTCAGGGCGCAGAAGAAGCCGGGGCCGCACTCGACGTCACTGCTGCAACCCGTGGGCTGCAGGGGCTGACACACGCCCGCCGCGATGCGGTCCGCTGCGCCGTCGTTGCCGGGGAACTGCACGCCGCCGAAGTCGCAGAAGAAGCCGTCGCCGCAGTCGACGTCGGCGAAGCACTCACCGCCGCCGCAGGTCCAGCTGCAGTCGTCGTTCTGGAAGGCGTTTTCGCAGTCGGGGGCGAAGCTGTCATCACAGACCTGGATGTCTTCGCATTCGCAGATGGCGCATCCGTCGACGACGACGTTGCCGGCGTCGCACACCAGGTTCGGACAGAGTTCGTCGAGGTCGAAGCACTCGTCGCTGCCGCCGCCGCCGTTGCCGTTGTCGATGATGATGCAGGCGTCACCGTCGGCGGCCATCAAGAAGAGGGCACCCGTCAGGGGCAACATGCGCAGGGCGATGGGAAAAGCGGTCTTCAGCATGGCGGACTCCGTTGCGCACACCCAAAGCAGCCTCCGTGCCAGTGCCTGGAGACCGGTCGGAGCCCGCTGCAACGCGCTGTGGTCAATCTCGCGATGCGATCCCCACCCCGCAGCCGATGCCAGCAGCCCCCCGTGCGACCTCCACCCCGCAGCCGTGCCAGCGCCCCGAGATGGTGCGCCAGCAGGACATCTGCTATAGCGGAAACATCGCCACGAACCCCGATCCGGAGCAGCCCATGGCCCACATCTTCGACGACAACTCCCAGAGCATTGGCCACACCCCCCTCGTGCGCCTGAACCGCCTCACCAAGGGCCTGCCGGGCACCGTCGTCGCCAAGATTGAGGGCCGAAACCCCGCCTACTCCGTGAAGTGCCGCATCGGCGCCGCCATGATTTGGGACGCCGAAGAGAAGGGCATCCTCACCAAAGGCAAAAGCAACGTCACCATCGTCGAGCCAACCTCGGGCAACACCGGCATCGCCCTGGCCTTCGTCGCCGCCGCCCGCGGCTATCCCCTCATCCTGACCATGCCCGAGACCATGAGCCTCGAGCGTCGCCGCATGCTCAAGGCCTTTGGCGCCGAGCTCATCCTCACCGAGGGCGGCAAGGGCATGAAGGGCGCCATCGCCAAAGCCGAAGAAATCCGCGCCAGCGACCCCGCCAAATACTGGGTGCCCGGCCAGTTCGACAACCCCGCCAACCCCGCCATCCACAGAAAGACCACGGGCCCCGAGATCTGGCACGACACCGACGGCGTCGTCGACTACTTCGTCGCCGGCGTCGGCACCGGCGGCACCATCACGGGCGTCAGCCAGTTCCTGAAGCTCGACAAGCACCACCCCGTCATCAGCGTCGCCGTCGAGCCCACCACGTCCTCGGTCATCAAGAACCTCAAGGCGGGCCTGGAGCCCGCTCCCGGTCCCCACAAGATCCAGGGCATCGGCGCCGGCTTCAAGCCCGGCAACCTCGACCTCGCCATGGTCGACGAGGTCGAACAGGTCTCCTCCGAAGAAGCCGTCGACGTCGCCCGCCGCATGCACCTCGAAGAAGGCATCACCTGCGGCATCTCCTGCGGCGCCGCCGTCGCCGCCGCCCTGCGCATCGCGGCCCGCCCCGAGGCTGCCGGCAAGACCATCATCGTCGTCCTCCCCGATGCCGGCGACCGCTACCACTCGTCGATCCTGTTCGAGGGCATCACCGTCTGATTCGCCGGTCGTGACGAGGTCGTACGAGGTCGTACGAGGTCGTACGAGGTCGTACGAGGTCGTACGAGGTCGTGGACGTGTCAGTGCTCGCCCGGTGTTTGCCCAATCCCCCAGCCCCGGTACGTGTTTTCTGCCTCAGGAGTGTGATCTCCTGGGGCCGACCAACCACCGGGGAGTACCACCCATCCCCCGCGCGTAAGCACCTGGAAAGGACATGTGCCC
>Ga0247834_1001129_pt1 | contig 47879 bp, 41 predicted proteins | sample LaCruzMarch2015__8_FD_187118 | JGI IMG/M metagenome (GOLD analysis project Ga0247834, IMG submission 187118) | Freshwater microbial communities from meromictic Lake La Cruz, Castile-La Mancha, Spain - LaCruzMarch2015_12m | ecosystem: Environmental > Aquatic > Freshwater > Lake | place: Spain... | reverse complement strand
ACTTAGATAAAGTAAACTACTCCCACTCAATCGTCGCCGGCGGCTTGCTGCTGACGTCGTAGGTCACGCGGTTAATGCCGCGCACCTCGTTGATGATGCGGCTGGACACTTTTTTCAGCAGCGCATACGGCAGTTCGGCCCAGTCAGCGGTCATGAAGTCGCTGGTTTGCACGGCGCGCAGGGCAACCACGTAGTCGTAGGTGCGGCCGTCGCCCATGACGCCGACGCTTTTCACCGGCAAAAACACGGTGAAGGCCTGGCTGGTGAGCTCGTACCAGGTCTTGCCGGTGGCCTCGTCCTGAAAGTTATGCAACTCCTGGATGAAGATGTCGTCGGCGCGGCGCAGCAGGTCGGCAAACTCTTTTTTGACTTCGCCCAGGATGCGCACGCCCAGGCCCGGGCCGGGAAACGGGTGGCGGTAGACCATGTTGCGGGGCAGGCCCAGAGCCACGCCCAGCTCGCGCACTTCATCCTTGAACAGCTCGCGCAGCGGCTCCAGCAGCTTCAGGCCCAGTTGCTCTGGCAGGCCGCCTACGTTGTGATGGCTCTTGATGGTCACCGCTTTTTTATTGCCAGCGCCGCCTGACTCGATCACGTCCGGGTAAATGGTGCCTTGCGCCAGCCACCTTGCTCCGTTTTTAGTAGCATCACCGCGAGTGATATCAAGGGCTGCAGCCCTAAAACATGCTACAAACTCGCGGCCGATGATCTTGCGTTTGGCTTCTGGTTCGCTCACCCCGGCCAAGTGACCCAAAAACTGTTCGGCGGCATTCACCCGCACCACCTTGGCGTGCAGTTTGCCGACAAACATGTCCATCACCTGGTCGCCCTCGTTCAGGCGCAGCAGGCCGTGGTCCACAAACACGCAGGTGAGCTGTTCACCGATAGCGCGGTGGATCAAGGCGGCGGCCACCGACGAATCGACCCCGCCTGACAGGCCCAGGATGACCTCTTCGGTACCGACCTGGACGCGGATTTTTTCCACCGCTTCGGCGATGTAGTCGCCCATGATCCAGTCGGCCCGCGTGCCGCAGATGTCCAGCACAAAGCGCTCCAAAATTGCCGCGCCAAGTGGGGTGTGGGTCACCTCCGGGTGAAACTGCACGCCATAAAAGCGCCGTTCTTCGTCGGCCATACCGGCAATCGGGCAGCTGGACGTGCTGGCCATGAGCTTGAAGCCGTGTGGCAAGTCGGTGACCTTGTCGCCGTGGCTCATCCAGACCTTGAGCATGCCGTGCCCTTCGCCCGTGGCGTAGTCCTGGATGCCGCGCAGCAGCACGGTGTGGCCGTGAGCGCGCACATCTGCGTGGCCAAATTCGCGCTGCTGGCCACTTTGCACCCGGCCCCCCAACTGGTGCGCCATGGTCTGCATGCCGTAGCAAATGCCGAGCACGGGCAATCCCAGCTCAAACACCGCATTGGGCGCTTTGTCAGTGCTGTCTTCGTAAACGCTGGCGTGGCTGCCGGACAAGATGATGCCCCTGAGCGAGCCATCACGGGCATAGGTGCGCACCCAGTCGTCGCTGACGTCGCAGGGGTGCACCTCGCAAAACACATGGGCTTCGCGGATGCGGCGGGCGATCAATTGGGTGACTTGCGACCCGAAGTCAAGGATCAGAATTTTTTGATGGTGCATGACAGGCTTCTAGGGGGCATCTCCCGCACTGCAGTGGGGGCCATGGATTCCCGCTTGCGCGGGAATGACGGGGCGACGATGTGGGAATTAATCGGCGCGGTAGTTGGGCGCTTCTTTGGTGATCTGCACGTCGTGCACATGGCTTTCGCGGATGCCGGCGGTGGTGATCTCGACGAACTCGGCGGTGTTTTGCATGTCGTCAATGGTGGCGCAGCCGCAGTAGCCCATGCTGGCCCGCACGCCGCCGGCCATCTGGTAAACGATGGACACCATGGAGCCCTTGTACGGCACACGGCCTTCGATGCCCTCGGGCACCAGTTTGTCGGCATTGGGGTTGCCGGTGCTGGACTCCTGAAAGTAACGGTCCGCACTGCCCTGCTGCATGGCGCCAATGCTGCCCATGCCACGGTAGCTCTTGTAACTGCGACCCTGGAACAAAATGACTTCGCCGGGCGCCTCTTCAGTACCGGCGAACATACCGCCCATCATCACGCTGCTGGCGCCGGCCGCAATGGCTTTTGCGATGTCGCCGCTGTAGCGGATGCCGCCGTCAGCAATCAAAGGCACGCCGGTGCCGCGCAGGGCAGTGGCCACGCTGTCAATGGCCATGATCTGCGGCACGCCCACGCCGGCCACAATGCGGGTGGTGCAGATAGAGCCTGGGCCGATGCCGACCTTGACCGCATCGGCGCCCGCTTCCACCAGGGCCAGGGCAGCGGCGCCAGTGGCAATGTTGCCGCCCACCACGTCGATGTGCGGGTAGTGTTGCTTGACCCAGCGCACCCGGTCAATCACACCCTTGCTGTGGCCGTGCGCCGTGTCCACCACGATGGCGTCGACACCGGCGCGGACCAGGGCTTCCACGCGCTCTTCGGTGCCCTCACCCACGCCGACCGCTGCGCCCACGCGCAGCTTGCCTTGGGCGTCGCGCGCGGCGTTAGGGAAACTGGTCTGCTTGGTGATGTCTTTGACGGTGATTAGGCCCTTGAGCTCAAAGGCGTCGTTGACTACCAGCAGGCGCTCGATCTTGTATTGGTTGAGCAGAACCTTGGCCTGGGCCAGCGTGGTGCCGTCAGGCACGGTGACCAATTTGTCTCGCTGGGTCATGATTTCACGCACCGGCAGGTCGTAGCGGGTCTCAAAGCGCAGGTCGCGCCCGGTCACAATGCCGACCACTTTTCCCCCGTCGCACACCGGGAAGCCGGATACGCCGAGTTGCTCTGACAGCGCCATCACTTGACGAACCGTGTGGTTGGGGGTAATCACCACCGGGTCGCGCAGCACACCCGATTCATAGCGCTTGACCTTGGCCACCTGGGCGGCCTGTTCTTGCGGCGTAAGATTCTTGTGCACGATACCAATGCCACCCTCCTGCGCAATGGCAATTGCCAGCCGCGCTTCGGTGACGGTGTCCATTGCGGCCGACACCAGAGGGAGGTTCAGCGCAATGTTGCGAGAAAAACGGGTGGAAAGCGAGGCGTCCTTGGGCAGGACTTGGGAGTAAGCTGGCACCAACAACACGTCGTCGAAGGTGAGCGCTTTACCAATCAGGCGCATGTCTAAGCTCCAAATCGCCGATTGTACCTGCCAGCTTTATCGGCTTGGCGCACCCGCTTCAGCATTCCAGGTCCTCTCGCTCCAAGGCAAAAACGCTAAACTGACCGAATGAAATCGCCCTGGTCCCGGATACGGCAAACCGTCTGTCAGATCGCTGCATTTGCGCTTATTGCCGCCAGTCTGCCAGTGTTGGCCCAATGGCAATGGACTGACTCGGCTGGCAAGACAGTGTTCAGCGACCGGGCCCCGCCGCCTGAAGTGCCCGACAAGGCCATTCGGAAGCGCCCGAGTGTGGCGAGCGCCGCCGACCCTGGCGCCGGCGCCTCTAGCCCCAGCATCATGCCGGCCACAAGTGCAGCAAGTGCCGCAAGTGCCGGCAGCCCGCCGATCATCCGCCGCACCGACTCGGCACTGGCCGCAAAGGCCAAACAAGCGGAACAAGCAGACCTGGCGCAGCGTGGCGCCCAGGAGGCCCGACTGCGCCAGGCGCGGGCCGACAACTGTGGGCGGGCCAAAAGCGCCCTCGCCCACCTGGCTTCGGGTCAGCGTGTTGCCCGTAGCAACGACCGGGGCGAACGCGAGGTTCTGGACGATGCAGCGAGGGCCCTGGAACAGCAGCGCCTGCAAAGCGTAGTGGATACCGAATGCAAAGGCCCTTGAGCCAGGCCCGGGCCGTCTGAGTCTTCGGTGACTTCAGTAGCCGGCTTTGGCGCCTGGCCGTTTTTTGGTAAATAGTCCGGCTGTGCGGGCGCCCTGGCGCGCAAAACGTTCACGCCGTGCGACCTTGGGGTCAACCTTGAGCGGGCGGTAAATTTCGATCCGGTCACGATCTCTAAGCATATGGGTCAAAGCGACTTTGCGTCCCCAAACGCCCACGGTCATTTTGGCTGGATCAATCTCGGGCCTTTGAACCAGCAAGCCACTGGTCTGCAGAGCCTGGATAACAGTGCAGTCAGGACTCAAGCGCAGATGCAGTTCCAGCACCTCGCGCGCTTGCGCCGAATAGACCAGGCAGACCTGGATCAGGTCGTCATTCACCGTAGACCTGCCCGGCACGTTTGACGAAAGCATCCACCAAGCTGCCTGCAATTTTGTCAAAAACCGGCCCGATCAGGCGGCCGAGTGTGGCATTGTCAAAGCCATAGTTCAGGGTCAGCTCCACCCGGCAAGCGCGCTGAGCGCCGTCGCCCAGGGGCAGAAAATTCCAGGCGCCGTCGAGTCGGGAAAACGGCCCGTTGACCAGGCTGATGACCACTTGGCGGTCTGGCAGGTGTCGATTACGGGTGGTAAAGGACTGCCGCAAGCCACTGAAGGCAATGCCCACCTCGGCTGTGACGCCGTCAGCGTCGGCGCTGATGACCCGGGCCCGGTCGCACCAGGGGAGAAACTTGGGGTAGTGCTCTATGCCGGTCACCAAGGCGTACATTTCCTGCGGGCTGTACCAGAGCAAAACGGACTTTGTGACGGTTTTCATACAGAATTGGGCCTGCGCGGGATTATGAGCCTTGTACGCACCAAATACAGCCCCAACTCCGTCCCATGGCCAAGAAACCCGACCCCGCTGCCCGCATTGCCGACAACAAAAAGGCCGCGTACAACTATTTTTTCGAAGAGCGTTTTGAAGCCGGCTTGGTGCTGGAGGGTTGGGAAGTCAAATCCCTACGCGAAGGCAAGGTACAGCTGACCGACGGCTATGTGGTGATCCGCAACGGTGAGTTGTTCATCATCGGCCTTCAGATCCAACCTCTCAACACTGCCTCAACCCACATCAGCCCGGACAAGGTCCGGACCAAAAAACTGCTGATGCACAAGGAGGAGATCAAGCGTTTGATCGGCAAGGTGGAGCAAAAAGGCTACACCCTGGTGCCGCTTAACCTGCATTGGAAAACCGGCAAAGTGAAGTGCGACATTGCGCTGGCCAAGGGCAAGGCCGAGCATGACAAGCGCGACACCATAAAGGATCGCGAGGGCAAGCGCGAGGTGGAGCGGGCCATGAAGGGCCGCAACCGCTAGCCACCCGCCAGCAAGGCCGGTGTGTCAGACAAGGTCGCGCAGGGGATGCCTCTGTGCCGGCCAGGGGCTGACAAAAAACGGGGCCACCATCTCAGGCGTGACATCTTCAATCCGGGTTGGTTGCCAGTTTGGCCGGTGGTCTTTGTCCACCGCCAGCGCCCGGATGCCTTCCACTGTCTCACTGGTGGCGCCTGAACGGCCCAGGTGCTCGGTGAAAAAACAATGCCTTACCAAGTCGCGCTCCAGCCGCAGATCATCGGCCAGGCTCAAGCTTCGGGCTCGTCGGATCTGCTCCAGCACCACGTGAAGCATCAGCGGCGATCTCTGGCGCAGGGTGGATGCGGTCTGGGTGGCCCAGTCGCCACCGTCACGCTCCAAGGCCTGCACAATGTCGGACACCGTCGCCCGGGAAAAAAATGAGTCAAATTGGCTCTCAGGCTTTGTCGCAGCTGAATTGTTTGCTATTGAATATGAAGCAATCCAATTTGTAAGTGATTGGGAGTTTGTCCAATCCAGGCCAGGCAGGGCGGCCCAGGCCACCGGCAGGGCGTCCACGGGCAGACAGGCGTCGGCCAGACCGAGCCCGAGCGCTTGTGGGCCGTCGAGCACTTGACCGGTTAGGCCGAGCCACTCGCCGGCGGATCCCGGCAACCGGCTTAAGAAATAGCCGCCTCCCACGTCAGGAAACAGCCCAATGCCTGTCTCTGGCATACCCAGCTTGCTGCGCTCGGTCACGATGCGGGTGCTGGCACCCTGGCTGATGCCCATGCCGCCGCCCATCACAATGCCATCCATGAAGGCGAGATAAGGTTTAGGGAAACGGTGGATCAAGTGGTTGAGTGTGTATTCCTCAGTAAAGAAATCCTCCAACCGGGGGCTGCCGGTCAGTGCGGCCTGGTGAAAAAAACGGATGTCGCCACCAGCGCAAAAACTGCCAAACGGGCCGTCACGCCCCATGCCTCGGATGGCCACAGCGGCAACGGCTGGGTCGTCACGCCAGCGCAACAGAGCGTCTGTGAGCGCACGGACCATGGGCAGTGTCAGTGCATTCAGGGCCTTGGGGCGGTTCAGGGTGAGCAAGCCGACCCGGCCTTCAACCGTTGCAATGATTTCAGGACAGTCCCACATGCCAAGCCTTCCGTTTTGCCAAAAGTCGGCATTGTGCCTTGGCCACACCCGCAGACCTGGCGCCAGATAATCGGGTTATGACCGACTTCCCTGCCGCTCAGCGATTTGGTTTCTTGCTGGTGCCTAATTTTTCACTGATTGCCTTGAGCTCGGCGGTCGACCCCCTTCGCCTGGCCAATATGGCGCTGGGCCGGCGCGTGTTTGACTATGTGACGATCGGCGTGAGCACCGAGCCAGTGCTGTCGAGTGACGGCATCCGGGTGCTGCCCGATCAGGTGATGGGCGAGTCCAGCCGGTTTGACACGGTGTTCGTGATCGGGCCGAACCCGATCCCCCGGCAGGGTTTTGGCGAGGTTACTCAATGGTTGCGTCGCCTGGCCGCGAAGGGTATCACCCTGGGTGGTATTGACACCGGTTGCTATTTTCTGGCTAAGGCAGGCCTGCTCGATGGCTACCGCTGCACCATCCACTGGGAAGACCGCGACACCTTGCTTGAAGAGTTTCCTGCCCTGTTGCTGTCAAGCCGGTTGTTTGAAATTGACCGCGACCGCTACACCTGCAGCGGCGGTGTCAGCCCCTTGGACTTGATGACGTTTGTGTTGCGCCGCCCGCCAGGCAACCGCGAGTTGGCCCAGAAAGTGTCGGACCTGCTGGTGGCCTACCAGCGCAGCCCCAACGATAACCAGTCTTTGCCCATGCGCTACCGCTATGCCAACATACCCGAAGTGCTGCTCGAAGCCCTGGAAATGATGGAAAGCAATGTCGAGGAGCCACTCAGCCCAGCCGAAATCGCGGCCTACCTGAAGGTGTCGCGGCGCCAGTTGGAGCGCCAGTTTCGGGATTTCCTCAAAACCAGCCCATCGCGAAAATACCTGGAGATCAGACTGGCACGGGCGCGGCTGTCGGTGTTGCGGACTAACCGGCGTATCGACGACATCGCGGCGAGCTGTGGTTTTGCCTCTCCGGCGCATTTTATTGCCCGTTACAGGGCGGCCTACGCCCAAAGCCCACAGGCCGAGCGCATGGCCAGCCCGAGCGTTGCCACCTGAGGCAGCGCCAGCGCAATTGCGATATTCCATGTCGCAAATATGAGCTTGGCCTGCCCTGACTGCACCTAAAGTCGGCAACCAACATTTAAACGTCCCGGAGAGCACCATGATCGAGAACATGCCCCATTTGATTCGCCTGCGCAACGGCGAAAAAGTGCAGAACACCTTTTCCGCGCAAGAGTACGCCAACCGCATGGCCAAGGTACGCCAACACATGGTGGCGCAGCAGCTTGACGCGGTATTGTTCACCTCGTACCACAACATCAATTACTACAGCGACTTCCTGTACTGCTCCTTCGGCCGTTTTTATGGCCTGGCCGTAACGCATGACAAGACCACCGTGATTGCCGCCAACATTGACGGCGCGCAACCCTGGCGCAAGGGCGTGGCCGATGACATGCTGACCTATACCGACTGGCAGCGCGGCAACTATTTCCGCGCGGTGCAGGCCTGCATCCCCGACAAGGGCCGTGTCGGCGTGGAGTTTGACCATCTGCCGGTGGATCGCCTGGCGATGCTCAAAAACGCCCTGCCCAACGTTGAGTTTGTCGACATCGGTGTGGCCTGCATGGCCATGCGCATGGTCAAGAGCGACGAAGAGATCGAGTTCATCGCCAATGGGGCGCAGGTGTGCGACATTGGCGGCGCTGCACTCGTGGCCGCAGTGAAAGAAGGGGTGCCCGAGCACGAGGTGGCGCTGGCCTCCACCAACGCCATGGTGCGCGAAATCGCCAAGCGTTATCCGCACACCGAGCTGATCGACACCTGGACCTGGTTCCAGTCGGGCATCAATACCGACGGCGCTCACAACCCGGTGACCACCCGCAAGGTACAACAGGGCGACATCCTGAGCCTGAACTGCTTCTCGATGATTTCCGGTTACTACACCGCCTTGGAGCGTACGCTGTTCCTGGGCCATGCGTCGGACGCGCACCTGCGCCTGTGGGAAGTCAATTGCAAGGTGCACGACGAGGGCAAGAAACTGCTGGTTCCCGGCGCCCGCTGCGGTGACATTGCGCGTGAACTCAACAAGATTTTCGAGGCGCATGACCTGCTGCAGTACCGCACCTTCGGCTACGGCCACTCGTTTGGCACCCTGAGCCACTACTATGGCCGCGAAGCCGGGCTTGAACTGCGCGAAGACATTGACACCATCCTGGAGCCCAACATGGTGATCTCGATGGAGCCCATGATCATGCTGCCCGAAGGCATGCCCGGCGCTGGTGGGTACCGCGAGCACGACATCCTGGTGATCACGCCCGAAGGCAACCGCAACCTGACCGCTTTCCCCTACGGCCCGGCGCACAATATCATTCAGGCTTGAGCCGGGCGGCACGCCCGCGACCCTGAGGCAGGAATTCATGCAACATTTTTCAATCTGGTCATTGCTGCGCAATGGCATGTCGTACCACGAGGGCTGGCAAAAGCACTGGCGCTCACCCGCGCCCCAGCGCGAGTACGACGCCGTGGTGGTGGGCGCTGGCGGTCATGGTTTGGCCACCGCCTACTACCTGGCCAAGGAACACGGCATGCGCAACATTGCCGTGGTGGAACGGGGTTGGTTGGGTGGCGGCAACACCGCGCGCAATACCACCATCGTGCGCTCAAATTATCTGTGGGACGAGTCGACGGCGCTTTATGAAAAAGCCATGAAACTGTGGGAAGGCCTGTCGCAGGACATCAATTACAACGTGATGTTCAGCCAGCGCGGCGTGATGAACCTGGGCCACAGCCTGCAAGACATGCGCGACATCGAGCGCCGCGTCAGCGCCAACCGCCTCAATGGGGTAGATGCCGAGGTGGTCAGCCCGGCGCAGATCAAGGAAATGATTCCTTTCATCAACCTCAACACCCGCTACCCGGTTTTGGGCGCCTCGTTGCAGCGCCGGGCCGGTGTGGCCCGGCATGACGCCGTGGCTTGGGGCTATGCCCGCGCCGCAGACGCACTGGGGGTGGACATCATCCAGAACTGCGAAGTGACCGGCATACGGCGCGAGAACGGCGCGGTGGTTGGTCTGGACACGGCGCGCGGCTTCATCAAGACGCCCAAGGTGGCGATCGTGGCAGCCGGCCACTCCAGTGTGGTGGCCAGCCTGGCCGACATTCGGCTGCCGATCGAGAGCCACCCGCTGCAGGCCCTGGTGTCCGAGCCGCTGAAACCGATTTTCCCGAATGTGGTGATGAGCAACGCCATCCATGCCTACATCAGCCAGTCCGACAAGGGTGATCTGGTGATCGGCGCCGGCATCGACGCCTACACCGGCTACGGCCAGCGCGGCAGCTACCAGACCATCGAGCACACGCTGCAGGCCATCGTCGAGATGTTCCCGCTGTTCTCACGCGTGCGCATGAACCGTCAATGGGGCGGCATTGTGGACGTGTCGCCCGACGCCTGCCCCATCATCAGCCTGACCCCGGTCAAGGGGCTCTACATCAACTGCGGCTGGGGCACCGGCGGCTTCAAGGCCACGCCCGGTTCGGGATGGGCCATGGCGCACACCGTGGCGCAAGACCGGCCGCACGCGCTCAATGCCGCCTTTTCGCTGGACCGCTTCTACACCGGCCACCTGATTGACGAGCACGGCGCCGCCGCCGTGGCGCACTGAACCGGAACCCCAACATGCTATTGATTGAATGCCCGTATTGCGGCGTGCGCGCCGAAACTGAGTTTGCCTACGGTGGCGAGGGCGGCATCGCCCGACCACTGCAGACCGAGACGCTGAGCGACGAACAGTGGGGTGACTACCTGTTCATGCGCAAGAACCCCAAAGGTATGCACCACGAACAATGGCGCCACGCCAGTGGTTGTGGACGCTGGTTCAATGCGCTGCGTGACACAGTGAGCTACCGCTTTGAGGCGGTCTGGAAAATCGGTGAGCCTGCGCCTACAGCTCACAGTGCCGGCACGGCCAAGGAGCCAACATGAGTCCCACCAACCGTCGTCTGAGCGCCGGTGGGCGGGTACAGCGCGGAACACCGTTGCGCTTTACCTTCAATGGCCACAGCTTTGAGGGACTGGCCGGTGACACACTGGCCTCTGCCCTGCTGGCCAATGGCGTGTCCCTGGTAGCGCGCAGCTGGAAATACCATCGCCCGCGCGGCATTTTGAGCGCCGGCGTCGAGGAGCCCAATGCCCTGGTGCAGTTATTTGACGGTGCCCGCACCGTGCCCAATGCGCGCATGACTGAGGTTGAGCTGGTTAACGGCCTGAGCGCACAGCCCATTCACGCCAAACCCAGCATCGAATTTGACCTGCGCAGCGTGAACGGCTGGTTTGCACGTTTTTTGCCAGCGGGTTTCTATTACAAGACCTTCATGGCCTCCCAAAAGGCGTGGCACTTTTTTGAGCACCACATCCGCAAAGCCAGCGGCCTGGGCGAGTCGCCCCGCGAGGCCGACCCCGACCACTACGACAAACGCTTTGCCTTTTGCGATGTGTTAGTTGCTGGCGGTGGGCTGGCGGGCCTGAGTGCCGCGCTGGCAGCGGGTGCCTCGGGTGCGCGCGTGATTCTTGCTGACGAACAGGCCGAACCAGGCGGTTGGCTGCTGTCCAGCGATGCCAGGGTGGATGATCTGCCGGCCGCCGTTTGGGTTGAAGACGCCCTGCGCCGGCTGCGCGCCATGCCAGAGGTCAAGGTTCTGAGCCGCACCACAGTTTTTGGCTACCAGGACCACAACTTTTTGACGCTGGCTGAGCGCCGCGGCGACCACCTTGAAGGCGGTGTGACACCCGTGCGCGAGCGGCTGTGGAAGGTGAGGGCCAAGCAGGTGGTGCTGGCCACCGGCGCCCATGAACGTCCGCTGGTCTTTGCCAACAACGACTTGCCAGGGGTGATGTTGGCCTCTGCCGTCTCCACCTACATCCGGCGTTATGCTGTGCTGCCGGGTCGGCAGGCGGTGGTTTTCACCAACAACGACAGCGCCTACGACGCGGCACTGGCTTTGCACCAAGCCGGTGCGTCGGTGACGGTGGTCGATGCCCGAGCAATGGCCGATGGCGCGCTCAGTGAACGGGCGCGCGGCCTGGGCCTGACGATTCTGTCTGGCCAGGTGGTGGTGGAAGCAAGCGGCGGAAGGGCTGTCAGCGGCGTCAAGGTTTACCGGATGGATGGTCAGGGCCAGCTCCAAGGCGCTGCGGCCGCCCTCCCCTGTGACCTGCTGGCGGTCTCGGGCGGCTTCAGCCCGGTCATCCACTTGCATTGTCAGTCCAGCAGCAAAGTGGTCTGGAATGACACGCTGGCCTGCTTTCTGCCAGGTCCGGCCATGCAACCCCAGCGCTCCGCCGGCAACTGCCGCCAACCCATGAACTTGTCCGACTGCGCTCAAGATGGCACAGCGGCCGGCTTGGCCGCCGTGCTTGCCGCAGGCTTGGCTGCGCCGGCCGTGGCGTCACCGCTGACCCCAACTCTGGCACCCGGCGCCTTGCGCAAACTGTGGGAAGTGCCCCACCCCAAGCCCACCAGTCGGGCGCCAAAGAAGTTTGTCGATTTCCAGAATGACGTCGGGGCCAGCGACATTCACTTGGCGGTGCGCGAGGGCTTTGAATCTATCGAACACGTCAAGCGTTACACCGCCATGGGTTTTGGGACCGACCAGGGCAAGACCGGCAACATCAATGGCATGGGCATAGCGGCCCAGGTGCTGGGCCGCACCATCCCCGAGGTCGGCACCACCACCTTCAGGCCCAATTACACGCCGGTCACGTTCGGCCTGGTGGCCGGCCATGAGCTGGGCGATCTGTTTGACCCGATCCGCACCACCGCCATCCATGACTGGCATGCCAGCCATGGCGCCTTGTTTGAGGATGTCGGGCAGTGGAAGCGGCCCTGGTATTACCCGCAGGCCGGCGAAGACCTGCACGCCGCCGTGGCGCGCGAGGTGTTGGCCGTGCGCCGAAGCGTGGGCACGCTGGACGCGTCCACCTTGGGCAAGATCGACATCCAGGGGCCGGACGCTGCCGTGCTGCTGAACTGGCTGTACAGCAATGCCTGGTCCAAACTGGACGTTGGCAAATGCCGTTACGGCTTGATGCTCGACGAAAACGGCATGGTTTTCGACGATGGTGTGACGGTGCGACTGGCTGAGAACCATTTCCTAATGCACACCACCACCGGTGGCGCGGCGCGGGTGCTGGCCTGGATGGAGCGCTGGCTGCAAACCGAGTGGCCGCACCTGCGGGTCTACCTGACCACCGTCACCGACCACTGGGCCACCACCGCTGTGGTCGGCAGCAAGGGGCGCGACGTGTTGCGCAAACTGTGCACCGACATCGACTTTGACGACACCGCCTTCCCCTTCATGTCCTGGCGCGAGGGCACGATGGCTGGCGTCAAGGCCCGTGTCATGCGCATCAGCTTTTCGGGCGAGCGCAGCTATGAGGTCAATGTGCCAGCCGCCGACGGCCTGCAGGTTTGGGAGGCGATCCACGCCGCTGGTGCCGAATACGGCATCACACCTTACGGCACCGAGGCCATGCACGTGCTGCGCGCAGAAAAAGGTTACATCATCGTCGGGCAGGACACCGATGGCTCGATGACCCCAATCGACCTGGGCCTGGGCGCCATGGTGGCCAAGACCAAAGATTGCCTGGGCAAACGCTCCCTGACACGCTCCGATACCGTGCGGCCAGACCGCAAACAGCTGGTCGGCCTGCTGACCGACGACCCGCAGGTGGTGCTCAAGGAAGGCGCGCAGATCACCGACACGACCGACCTGTCGCAACTGCCAGTGCCCATGATCGGCCATGTCACATCCAGTTACCTGAGCCCGACGCTGGGCCGCTCCATTGCGATGGCGGTGGTCAAGGGCGGCCACCAGCGCACCGGCCAAACGGTCCAAGTGGCGCTGAGCGACGGCACAACGGTGCGAGCGACCATCGGCTCGACCGTGTTTTACGATCCCCAGTCGGAGCGCCAGAATGCCTAAGGTTCATCAACTTCCCGCCTTTGCGCCAAGTTCCCATCCGCTAGCCTTGCGGGTGGGCCAGCAGGGTTTGGCCATCGTTAATCTGCGCGGTAACTCGCAGGATCCAGCGTTTTTGGATGCTGTAGAGCGGGCACTGGGCCTGGCGCTGCCGGTGCAGGCCTGCACCACGGTGGCCAATCAGCGGCTGCGCCTGGTCTGGGTAGGGCCAGACGATTGGTTTGTGTTTGGGCCTCATGGCGAGCAGGCGGCGCTGGCCGAGGCGTTGCGCTCTGCGCTAGGCCAGCAACACGCCGCTGTGACTGATGTCAGCAGCGGCTACTTTGTTGTCAGCCTGACTGGGCCGTCGGCACGGGATTTGCTTGCCCAAGGTTGTCCGATGGACTTCCACCCCAATGCCTTTGATGTCGATCAAGCAGCCACCACCCATTTCCACAAGGTCGGCATCACCCTATGGAGAGCGGCCGATGCATCCGGTTTCGAGTTGCTGGTCCGACGCAGCTTTATCGATCATTTTTGGCAGCTTGTCGTGGCCGGCTCACGCGAGTTCGGCATCTCTGACGAGCTTGCAGCTTAGGTCATTAATCCGTCACAATCTGATTCCCACCAAGGTCAACCCGAGCACTGCCCCACCGCCATGAGTCAACCCTTTGTACGATTCGATCATGTCGAGAAAAGCTACGACGGCAAACAGCTGGTCGTGCGCGACCTCAACCTGGACATCGTCGAGGGTGAATTCCTGACGCTGCTGGGTCCCTCAGGCTCAGGCAAGACCACCACACTGATGATGCTGGCCGGCTTCGAGTCCGCCACTTCGGGCGAGATTTACCTGGATGGCCGGCCGATCAACGCTATCGCGCCAGAGCATCGCAACATTGGCATGGTGTTTCAGAATTACGCCCTGTTTCCACACATGAGCGTGGCTGAGAATGTGGCCTTCCCCCTCTCGGTGCGCGGCATAAAAGGTAGCGCTGCCAGCGACCGCGTCAACAAGGCACTGGACAAGGTGGGCCTGAGCGGCTTCCAGAGTCGGCGGCCAGCCCAGATGTCGGGCGGCCAACAGCAGCGGGTGGCCGTCGCGCGAGCCCTGGTGTTCGAGCCAAAATTGGTGCTGATGGACGAGCCGCTGTCTGCGCTGGACAAACAGCTGCGCGAGCAGCTGCAGTATGAAATCAAGCGCCTGCACCACGAACTCGGGCTCACCGTCGTCTATGTCACCCACGACCAGACCGAAGCCATGGCCATGTCGGACCGGGTGGCTGTGTTTCACCATGGGCGCATCCAGCAGATTGACGCGCCAACCACCCTGTATGAGCGCCCGTGCAATGCCTTCGTGGCGCAGTTTATTGGCGAAAACAACCAGCTCAAAGGCCGCGTGTTGAGCTTTGACGGTGAGCGCTGCAGCGTGCTGCTGGACGACGGCGCCACCGTGGTAGCCCAGTCGGCCGGCGCGCTCAAGGTGGGTGATGACACCCTGCTCTCCGTCAGGCCCGAACGGATTCACATCAACCCGGCCTCAGACACCCAGTCGACCCGGGTGAGCGGCACGGTGGTCGACGTGACCTACCTGGGCAGACATGCGCGCGTACGCCTCAAAGCGTGCGGGCTTGAAGATTTCATCGTTACGCTTCCCAACGATGGACGCGATCTAGCGCTGGCCACTGGCAGCACGCTGACCCTGGGTTGGCGGGCTGTTGATTGCCGGGCGCTGGTGCGCGAATAAGGGCGGTATTTACAGTTATGTGGAGAACAATATGTTCGCAAAGTTTCAACTGAGCGCAGTGGCAGTCGCCAGTGCCGCCGTCCTTGCCGTTCTGCCCGGCACCAGTGCGGCGCAACAATCCTTGACCGTCACATCCTGGGGCGGTGCTTACACCGTGAGCCAGGTGGAGTCGATGCACAAGCCATTTGCAGCCCTGAAAAAGATCAACGTGGTGTCCCAAGACTACAACGGTGATTTGGCCGAAATCGCGGCCCAGGTCAAGACCGGCAATGTGAAGTGGGACCTGGTCGACGTCGAACCCGCTGAAGCCATGAAGGGCTGTGAAGAAGGCCTGTTCGAGAAAATTGACGCCAGCAAGCTGCCACCCGGCGCTGACGGCACCCCTGCATCCAAAGATTTCGGCCCCGGCCTGGTTTTGCCCTGTGCTGTTGCCAACATCACTTATGCCAACGTGGTGGCTTATGACAAGGCCAAGCTCGGCGCCAATGCCCCGAAGACTCTGGAAGACTTCTTTAACCTGACCAAGTTCCCTGGCAAGCGCGGCATGCGCAGCAACCCGAGCGTGAACATGGAATGGGCCCTTTTGGCTGATGGCGTGCCAGTGGCTGACGTCTACAAGGTACTGGCAACTCCGGCCGGCGTGGACCGTGCTTTCAAAAAGCTCGACACCATCAAGAGCAGCATCGTCTGGTGGAAAGCCGGCGCGCAGCCACCACAACTGCTGGCCTCGGGTGAAGTTGTGATGACCAGCGTTTACCACGGCCGCATCGTGGATGCCAACCAGAAGGACAAGAAAGACTTTGCTCTGGTGTGGGACGGTCAGATCCAGGTGCCTGACATGTGGGCCATCGTCAAGGGCGGCAAGAATGTCGAACTGGCGCAGGAATTCGTGCGTTTCGCCACCGGCACCCAGCCCTTGGCCGATCAGTCGAAATACATCGCCTACGCCCCTGCCCGCACCTCATCGGTCGCCAAGATCCCGGCCTCCAACCCGAACAAGGCTTGGCTGCCGAACGCTGGCCATGCCGGTCGCTCGATGCTGACCGATGCCAAGTTCTGGACCGACAACGGTGACGACCTGAACAAGCGCTTCAGCGCCTGGATGGCGAAGTAAAACGTGGACAAAGGCGAACAGACCAGCCTGATCCGGCGCCTGCGTAAAGCAGAGTGGCGGGGCCGCTTGCGCGCTTATGCGCTGATCGCGCCGCTGTTCGTCTTTGTTGCGTTAAGTTTCCTGCTTCCCTTAGGGAGTGTTCTGCTCAACAGCGTCTACGACCCTGTGGTGCCTGAAGGCTTGCCGCGCACCTTGCGTGCGCTGGCTGAGTGGAATGGTCCGCGTGACCAGGTCCCGCCAGAGCCGGTTTACGCGGCTTTGGCGCAAGACCTGAAAGAGGCTGCTCGAGCTGAGAAATCTGGCCCGATGGGTGGGAGGCTAAATATTGAAGAGACAGGCTTGCGCAGCGTTTTCATGCGCGCCGCCCGTCGCGTCAGCGCCCAAGAGCAGGGCCCTTGGGCGCCATTTTTTGAGTCTGCGGATCCAGCCTGGGCCAAGCCCGCCATTTGGGGCACGATCCGTAACCTAGAGTCACCAGAGCACGCTCTGTTTTTTCTCTCGGCGGTCGACATGAAGCGCCAAAGCGATGGCGCAGTGGTACGCCAGAGCGAGGAGCAGCGGATCCATGTCACCATCTATTTTCGTACGCTGGGGGTGGCACTGACCGTGACCTTGGCCTGCCTTGCGCTCGGTTTCCCGATTGCCTACCTGCTGGCCCATCTGAAAGATAAAACGGCCAACATGCTGTTGATTTTGGTGCTGCTGCCCTTCTGGACGTCTTTGCTGGTCCGCACAACTGCCTGGGTGGTGGTGCTGCAAAAAGAAGGGGTGGTGAATGCCCTGCTGCAGTCTCTGGGCATCATCGCCGAACCGCTACCGCTGATCTTCAATCGTTTTGGGGTGGTGGTGGCCATGACGCACATCCTGTTGCCCTTTACCATCCTGCCGCTTTACTCGGTGATGCGTCAGATCCCGGCGTCCTACGTTCGGGCGGCGCGCTCACTTGGCGCCAGTCCCAGCCTGGCCTTTTGGCGGGTTTATCTGCCACAGTGCGTACCCGGCCTGAGCGCTGGCGCCCTGCTGGTGTTCATCCTGTCACTGGGCTACTACATCACGCCGGCACTGGTTGGCGGGGCGACCGACCAGCTGATCAGCCACTTTATTGCAGACAACATCGGGCGCTCGCTCAACTGGGGTCTGGCCTCGGCGCTGTCCAGCATTCTGTTGGCGGCGGTGCTGGTGCTGTACTGGGCCTATGACCGTGTCGCAGATGTCAGTAATGTGAGACTGGGCTGATGCAATTCCCCGCATACACCACGTTCGCGCAACGCGCAGGGCACTGGGTTTTATGGCTGGCCTGTGGCGCCATTCTTGTTTTTTTGATTGCCCCGGTGCTCGTGGTCGTGCCACTGGCATTTAACAATGAGCCTTACTTCAACTTCCCGGTGCGCGAATACAGCTTGCGCTGGTTCAATGAGTTATTTGGCAACCCGGTTTGGCTCTCAGCCATACGCAACAGCCTGGTCACCGCGACGCTGGCCACGGTGATTGCAACAGCACTTGGCACGCTGGCTGCAGTCGGTTTGAATCACCGTAACCTGCCGGGCAAGAGGCTCATCATGGCCTTGCTGGTCTCGCCCATGATTGTCCCGGTTGTGGTGCTGGCGGTCGGCGCCTATTTCTTTTTTTCTCGTCTCGGTATTGCCAATAACCTGCTCGGCATTGTCTTGGTGCACGCGGTGCTGGGCGTGCCATTTGTGGTGATCACTGTCAGCGCCACGCTGGCGGGTTTTGATATGGGTCTACTCAGAGCGGCGCGTGGGCTTGGCGCATCGCCATTACTGGCTTTTCGGAGGGTGATGTTGCCCATCGTGTGGCCTGGTGTGCTTTCGGGCGCCCTGTTTGCCTTTGCCACGTCGTTCGATGAGGTGGTGGTGGTGCTTTTCCTTGGGGGCCCGGGTCAAACGACGCTGCCGCGCCAGATGTGGTCGGGGCTGCGTGAGCAATTGTCGCCCACCATTCTGGCTGCCGCCTTTGTGCTGATCATCTTCGCTGTGATCATGCTGTTGGTGCTCGAGATGCTGCGCCGGCGCAGCGCGGCGCTGCGTGGTTTGACCGAGTAGCCGGCCCGTCGGACTCGACGCTGACGCCTAAGCTACGCCGTTCCTAACAAAGTCCGTCATCCCCGCCCCCGATCAGGTCGAGGGCAGGCTGCAGCGGGGATCCATGGATTCCCGGTCAAGCCGGGAATGACGAAGCCAGCTGAATGTGCCGTGGCTGAGCCACTCAGCACCAGCATTCGCCCTTACAGTGACTCGCGTCCTGCCTTCTTGCGCTCGTGCTCTTTCAAATGGCGCTTGCGCAGACGAACCGACTTGGGTGTGATCTCGACCAACTCATCATCAGCGATGAACTCTACACCGTATTCCAGTGTCAGCATGATCGGCGGTGTGATCTTGATGGCGTCTTCCTTGCCGCTAACACGGAAGTTGGTCAGCTGCTTGGTGCGTGTGGCGTTGACCACAAGATCATTGTCACGGTTGTGGATGCCGACAATCATGCCTTCATAAACCGGGTCATTGGGCCGCACAAACATGCGGCCCCGGTCATCGAGCTTGCCCAGAGCGTAGGTGAAGATCTCGCCCTCATCCATGGAAATCAGCACGCCGTTCTTACGGCTGCCAATCTCGCCCTTAAATGCTTCATAGCGGTCAAAAATATTGGCAATCAGTCCAGAACCGCGCGTCAAGTTCAGGAATTCATTGGTAAACCCAATCAATCCACGTGCTGGAATACGGTATTCCAGGCGAACACGGCCCCGACCGTCCGGCTCCATATTCACCAGGTCGCCCTTGCGCTCACCGAGCGCCTGCATCACACCGCCTTGGTGCTGGTCTTCAATATCAACAGTGACCATCTCGATAGGCTCATGCTTTTCCCCATCGACCAGCTTGAAGACTACACGGGGTTTGGACACCGCCAGTTCATAGCCTTCTCGCCGCATGTTTTCCAGCAAAATCGTCAAGTGCAACTCGCCACGGCCCATCACTTCAAAAATGCCTTCCTCGCCGGTTTCCTTGACGCGCAAGGCCACGTTATGTTGCAGCTCTTTTTGCAGGCGATCCCAGATTTGACGGCTGGTCACGTACTTGCCTTCGCGCCCGGCCAGCGGCGAGGTGTTGACGCAAAAGTTCATGGTCAGGGTCGGCTCATCCACCTTGAGCATGGGCAAAGGCGCCGGGTTCAGTGGGTCGGTGATGGTCACACCAATGCCGATGTCAGACAGGCCGTTGACCAGCACAATTTCACCGGGACCTGCCTCCAGAGTTTGCACCCGCTCCAGCCCTTGGAAGGTCAGCACCTGGTTGATCCGCCCCTTGACCGTGCGGCCATCCGGGCCTTCCATAACCTGGACGTCCATAGACGGCCTGATAGTGCCAGCGCTGATGCGGCCGACACCAATTCGGCCCACAAATGTTGAAAAATCGAGCGCAGAAATTTGCAACTGCAGCGGGGCATCGGGGTCGCCCTTTTGCGCTGGCACGTGGCTCAGTACGGTATTGAACAGGGCGGACATGTCTGGGCCCCACTGCTCGCCTGGCTTACCTTCTTCCATCGATGACCAGCCATTGATACCGGAGGCATAGACCACGGGAAAATCAAGTTGTTCGTCGGTGGCGCCGAGCTTGTCAAAAAGGTCAAATGCGGCGTTGACAACGTAGTCTGGTCGGGCACCCGGCTTGTCGACCTTGTTCACGACCAGAATCGGTTTGAGGCCCAGAGCCAGCGCCTTCTTGGTGACAAAACGGGTTTGCGGCATAGGGCCTTCCTGCGCGTCGATCAGCAACACCACGCCGTCGACCATGCTCAGTGCACGTTCTACCTCGCCGCCAAAATCGGCGTGACCAGGGGTGTCGACGATGTTGATGTGTGTACCCTCCCAGGTGACTGCACAGTTTTTGGCCAGAATCGTGATGCCGCGTTCTTTTTCGATGGCGTTGTTGTCCATCACGGTGTCGACGATTTTCTCGTGCTCGGCAAAGGTGCCTGACTGCCGCAGCAGTTGGTCCACCATGGTGGTCTTGCCATGGTCCACGTGGGCAATGATGGCGATATTTCGAATTTGCTTGTTACTCATGGTTCACTTTCTCGTTAATCTCAATCGTCTTTTTGGATGGGGGTTCCGTGTCCCGGCAAGCTTCAGCGCCGCCCACGGTAACCTGCTCGGCAATTTGCTTGATCTCAATCGGACTTAGCAGCCGACCAGGGATCAGTTCTTCGGCCCGGATGTGACCGGTGCCCAAAAGGGCATGTGGTGCCTCAGCGTAGACCACCACCTGAGGCTGGTCGGCCCAGGTGCCGCGGCGGCGCATGCCGCTCAGGAAGCGTCCAGCATTCTCACTTTGTAATGTGACGACCGTGTGTTGCCGCAACAAATCGTCGACGGGGTGCAAACAGGCCAGGCGCTGTGGCAAGGTCAGCGCCTCAAGCGCCTCCAGACTCACACACTGCGTGGCATGAAAACCACCGGTTTCTATGCGTCGCAGAGCAGTCAGGTGAGCACCGCAACCGAGCGCCTCACCGATGTCCTCAGCCAGCGTCCTGATGTAGGTGCCTTTGCTGCATTTTACTACTATTTTAATAGCGAAGTATTCATAATTGACGTGGCTTAGCGCCATATTCAGCTCATAAATTGTGACAGCGCGGGCGACCCGCTCGACCTCGATTCCGGCACGGGCATATTCATACAATGCGCGGCCATCTTTTTTCAGTGCGCTGTACATTGGGGGCGTCTGCAGAATGGCGCCGGTAAAACGGGCCTGGATGGCGGCAACATCATTCACTGTCACGTTCACAGGACGGCTTTGAATCACGTCGCCCTCAGCGTCGCCGGTGCTGGTTTTGACGCCGAGGCGTGCGACGGCCTCGTAGGTTTTGTCGGCGTCGAGTTGCAACTGGCTGAACTTGGTGGCGGCGCCAAAACACAGCGGCAAAACGCCGGTGGCCAGTGGGTCCAGCGTGCCGGTATGGCCGGCTTTTTCAGCCTGCAGCAGCCATTTGGCTTTTTGCAGCGCGTTATTGCTCGATAAGCCCAGGGGCTTGTCGAGCAAAAGCACCCCGTGCACGGGGCGCCTGGCAATCCGTGCTTGCGGCGCGTTCACGGCTTCAGTCTTCCTTGGCCCGAGACGACACCGCCCGCGCGATCAGCGCATTCATGTCTGCGGCATGTTCGGTGGTGCGGTCAAACAAAAAATGCAAGGTTGGCACCGTGTGGATGTGCAGTCGCTTGAAAAGTCCTGCCCGCAAAAAGCCGGCAGCCTGGTTCAGGCCCTCCGCGCAGGCTTTGGTGTCACCTTGCAACAGGCTGAAAAACACTTTGGCGTGGGCGTAGTCGGGCGTGACTTCAACGCCCTGAATGGTCACCATGCCCACGCGCGGGTCTTTCAACTCGCGCGCGATCAGCTCGGTCAGATCCCGCTGAATCTGATCAGCGACCTTGAAGCTGCGATTGGGTGTGCTCGACTTTTTGCGCACGGCTCAGTTTGCCCGCATTACAGGGTTCGGGCCACTTCGCGGATTTCAAAGAACTCCAGCACGTCGCCTTCCTGGATGTCGTTGTAGTTTTTGATGTTCAAACCGCACTCAAAACCTTCTTTGACTTCCCGGGCATCGTCCTTGAATCGCTTGAGCGACTCGAGTTCCCCAGTGAATACGACCATGTTGTTGCGCAGCAGTCGCAAACGCGCAGCCCGCCGCACCAGACCAGCGGTGACCATACAGCCCGCAATCGATCCAATCTTGGACACCTTGAACACCTGGCGAATCTCGGCGGTACCGATGACCTCCTCCTTCTTCTCCGGTGTCAACATGCCCGACATGGCCGCCTTCAACTCATCAACAGCGTCGTAGATGATGTTGTAGTAACGAATGTCGACACCGTTGTTTTCAGCCAGCTTGCGCGCACCTGCGTCCGCACGGGTGTTGAAGCCAATGATGACCGCCTTGGAGGCAATAGCCAGGTTCACATCGGACTCGCTGATGCCGCCGACTGCGGTGTAGACCAATTGCACCTTGACCTCTTCGGTAGAGAGTTTGAGCAAGGACTGCGCAAGCGCCTCCTGCGAACCCTGCACGTCGGCCTTGATGATGATGGGCACCAGTTTGACCTCGCCCGCGGTCATATCGGTGAACATATTCTCCAGCTTGGCAGCTTGTTGCTTGGCCAGCTTGGTGTTACGGAACTTTCCGGCACGGTAGGTGGCGATTTCTCGGGCACGCCGCTCGTCAGACATCACCATGAACTCGTCACCAGCCTGTGGCACTTCGGTCAGACCCTGAATTTCGACAGGTATCGATGGTCCGGCGGACTTGATGGTCTTGCCATTCTCGTCCAGCATGGCGCGCACTCGGCCGTAGGTGGAGCCGGCGAGCACGATGTCACCGGTTTTGAGCGTGCCGGACTGCACCAGCACCGTAGCCACGGGGCCACGGCCTTTGTCAAGCTCGGCCTCGATCACCAAGCCCTTGGCCATGGCATCCACCGGGGCGCGCAGCTCCAGCACCTCGGCCTGCAACAGCACCTGCTCAAGCAGGTTGTCGATGCCTTGGCCAGTTTTAGCCGACACAGATACAAAAGGCGATTCGCCACCAAACTCTTCTGGCACGACCTCTTCGACGACCAGTTCGTTCTTGACACGTTCGGTATTGGCGTCGGGCTTGTCAATCTTGTTGATCGCCACCACGATGGGCACGCCAGCGGCTTTGGCGTGCTTGATCGCCTCGCGGGTTTGCGGCATGACGCCGTCGTCTGCAGCCACCACCAAAATGACAATGTCGGTTGCCTTAGCACCGCGCGCACGCATGGCCGTGAAGGCCTCGTGGCCAGGAGTGTCCAGGAAAGAGATCATTCCGCGCGGCGTTTCCAAGTGGTAGGCACCGATGTGCTGGGTGATACCACCAGCCTCACCCGATGCCACTTTAGCCCGGCGGATGTAGTCCAGCAAGGAGGTTTTGCCATGGTCAACGTGGCCCATCACGGTCACCACAGGCGCCCTTGGCAGTGATTCGGACTGCTGCTGCAGTACCTCATCGGCGGTGAAGGCTTCGGGATCATCCAGTGCGGCAACAATGGCTTTATGGCCCATTTCCTCCACCAAAATCATGGCCGTGTCCTGGTCCAAAGGCTGGTTGATGGTGACCATCTGCCCTAACTTCATCAGGTGCTTGATCACTTCAGAGGCCTTGACCGCCATCTTGTGAGCCAATTCAGCCACCGTGATGGTCTCAGGCACGTGCACTTCAATCACGCGCACTTCGGTCGGCGCCGACTGCATCGCGTGATCATCACGATCGCGGTCATTGCCGGAACGCCGACCACGCGGGCCGCCACGCCAGTTGCCCCCACGACCTGCGCCAGCACCCGTGTCGCCGCGGGTCGGGATGGCCTTCTTCTTGGCCGGGTCGCCGGCCCAGCTGCTTGAAAGCTTGGCCGATTTAACTTCTTTGCCTGGCCCTGCTGTGGCGCTGGCGCCAGGGGCACCAGGTGCACCAGGTGCACCAGGTCGCGCCGGCTTAGCCACAGTGGCACCTGCTGCTGGCTTGTGCAGGGTGCCTTTTAGACCCGCTTTGGCGGCCTCAACCACACCCGGCTTAACCACGGGCTTAACTTCTTCAGGCTTCTTTGGTGGCGGTGGCGGCTTTTTGGCCGGCGCTGACATCATCAGCCGAATGGCCGCGGCCTCGGCCTCGGCCTTGCGCCGGCGGTCGCCCAGATCCGCTGCCCGAGCCACATCCTCGTCAGCACGTGCTTTGGCGGCAGCGGCTGCGCTGGCGCGCTCGAGCTCCTGGGTCTTGGCCACAGCATCGGCTCTGGCCGCAGCCTCTTGAGCCCTGGCTGCAGCACTCTCCAAGGCCTCTTGAGCGAGCGCTTCTGGCGCAACAGGCCGGGCTTTTTCAGCAGCTGCCTCCGCCGCTTTGAGCTCGGCGGCCTTTTGGTTCGCAGCTTCTTCAGCTGCTTCTCGGGCCCGTGCTTCCAGCGCTTCGCGCTGGCGACGCCGCTCAACCAACTCTTCTTCCTGGCGGCGGATCAGTTCGGCCTGCCGGCGCGCCTCTTCCTCGCGCCGTGCCAACTCCACCGTGTCAATCATGGGCTGCATGTCGACTTCAGCCTCCCCCGGCGCACCCGTGCTGTCCTGAGCGACTTCCACGCCATCTTCACGGCGCACAAAAGTGCGCTTTTTACGGACTTCAACCTGGATCGTGCGGGCCTTGCCCGTTGAATCCGCCTGCTTGATTTCACTGGTCGACTTCTTGACCAGTGTAATTTTCTTGCGTTCAGGACTGGCCGTGCCATGGCTCGCCTGGAGATAACCCAACAGTCGTTGCTTGTCCGCCTCGGACAGGTTATCGGAGGCCGCCGATTTGGCAACCCCGGCCGATCTCAGCTGCTCAAGCAGCGTATCGGTTGATTTTTTGAGTTCTGTTGCAAACTCGGCGACGGTCGTACTGGACATTTCTTGTGTAACCTTTAGTTCGGCTGAACAAGCCCGGCGGGCTCTGTGCAACCATCACTGAAAATGGGTTTTCATGACTTTGACTTCATGCTGCTGGAGCGGCTTCATTGGCAAACCAATGCTCGCGCGCCTTCATGATCATGGCCTTGGCTTCGTCATCAGACTGGCCGGTGATTTCGGTGAGTTCGTCAATGGCCAGGTCGGCCAGGTCGTCACGTGTATGCACGCCGCTATCGGCGAGTTTGGCAATGAGTTCCGTCGTCAAGCCTTCAAGGTCACGCAGGTCTTGCGAGACCTCGCCAACGCTCTCTTCATGAGCGATTTCCATGGTCAGGAGAGCATCCTTGGCCCGGGTGCGTAACTCATTGACCGTGTCTTCATCAAAGCTTTCGATCTCCAGCATTTCTTCCAGCGGCACGTAGGCGACCTGTTCCAGGCTGGTGAAGCCTTCGGCGATCAGCAGGTCGGCGATTTCTTCGTCAACGTCCAGCTTTTCCATGAACAGCTTGCGGCCAGAGTCCATCTCGGTGGCTTGCTTTTGCGCCGACTCGGCAGCGTCAAGAATATTGATTTTCCAGCCGGTAAGCTCAGAGGCAAGACGCACGTTTTGGCCACCCCGGCCAATCGCGATCGCCAGGTTTTCCTCATCCACCACCACATCCATGGCATGCCGCTCTTCATCCACCACAATGGAAGACACGTTGGCAGGCGCCAGCGCACCAATCACAAACTGCGCAGGGTCTTCGCTCCACAGCACAATGTCAACCCGCTCTCCTGCCAATTCATTGGTGACACCGTTGACACGCGTACCACGCACGCCGACACAGGTACCGATGGGGTCGACCCGCTTGTCATGCGACAGCACGGCAATCTTGGCGCGTGAGCCTGAATCCCGGGCGCAAGACTTAATCTCCAGCAAGCCCTGCTCGATCTCGGGGACTTCCTGACGGAACAACTCCATCATGAACTCAGGAGCCGACCGCGACAGAATGATGGGTGCGCCGCGCAAGGTCAGGTCCACCTCCATGATCATGGCCCGAACCCGGTCGCCCGTTCGCAGGTTTTCCTTAGGGATCATGTCCCCGCGGCGCAGGCGCCCTTCAACGCGGCCACTCTCCACAATGATGTCGCCTTTGTCCATGCGCTTGACGGTGCCAACAAATATTTTGTCGCCGCGAGACATGAAATCATTGAGCAGCATTTCGCGCTCAGCATCGCGAATCTTTTGCAGGATGACTTGCTTGGCCGCCATGGCACCAATACGGCCGATGGGCACCGAGGCGACGGTTTCCTCAATGTATTCGTCAACCTCGACATCTTCGATTTGCTCTTTGGCCTCAAACAGCAAAATCTCCTGGTCGGGTAATTGCAGTCCAGCCTCATCGGGGACGACGTGCCAGCGACGAAATGTCTCGTAGTTGCCGTTGTCACGGTCAACAACCACCCGAATATCGACATCGCCTTGGTACAGCTTTTTTGTGGCCTGCGCCAGCGCTGCTTCGACAGCGCCAAACACCACATCACGCTCCACGTTTTTTTCACGTGAGATAGCTTCTACCAGCATTAACATTTCGCGATTCATGCCAAGACTCTCCTGTTTCAACTCAAACCAAATTCATCTGTACTGCCGTCAGCACCTGCTGGTGCACCCCGGCCCTTGAAACTGACAATAGGCGCCAAACGCGCCTCCCGCAACTCATCTTGCGTAAACCCTAGCACCTGCATCGGGGCCGGTACGCGCTTGCGGCTCACCTTCTGCCCTGGCTTCACGGCAGGTTCATCGCGCCAGACGATTTGCCAGCCGGTTAGGCCACCGTCGCCATCTCGCCGCTCCAACGTGCCGCGAAACTTTTTACGGTTGGCATTGACCTGGCCCTGTGCCGCGGCACCCATTGGGGCTTTGAGAGTGATGTCAATCACCAAACCCACAAAGCGCTCGAAATCCTTGTCATGTCGCAGCGGACGGTCAATGCCAGGGGAGGACACCTCGAGTCGCTTGTACTCAACGCCATCGACTTCCAAAGCAAATTGCAACTGCCGATTGACTTTTTCACAGTCTTCCACGTTGATAAATTGCTCGACGCCTGACGCACTGCTGGCCTGTGGCCAGGGCAAATCAATCGTGATCCGCAGCAAACCACCGGCAGAACGCTCGGTGTCCACCAGGTCGTAGCCCAGACCGGCTACGGTTTGTTCAACGATGTCCTTCAGTGCCACAGGTATCAGGGTTCAATCAACTAAAACAACAGACCAAAAACAATAGACCAAAAAAAACGGGCGGTATTTACCCGCCCGCTTGGTCGTGAGCTTCGGATTGTACTCTGAAAGCCCCGGGAAGACCCTTGATTTTCGAGGCAATTTGCAACAAGCTAGCCAGCTGCAGCCAGCAATTGGCGGGTGTAGGCCTGCACGGGTCTTTGCAATACTTTAGTGACGGAACCAGACTCGACCATCAAGCCATCTTTCATGACCAGAACATGGTGGGCCATGGCGCGAATCACCGCAACGTCGTGGGTGATCAGCAAGTAGCTCAGGCCGCGCTCTCGCTGCAAACGTTGCAACAGGGTCAACACCTGTTTCTGAATCGTCACATCCAGCGCACTGGTGGGCTCGTCCAACACCAGGATGTCGGGTTTGATGATCAGCGCTCGCGCAATCGCCAATCGCTGCCGTTGCCCGCCGGAAAACTCATGCGGGTAGCGCCGCAGCAAGGCCAGCGCATCGCCATCGGTCCCCAAGCCTACCTCACGCAGACCCGCTAAAACCCGCTCCCGCCGACCGGCAGGCGACAAGGCTGGCTCATGCACCAGCAGGCCCTCGCCCACGATCTCTTCGACGGTCAGGCGCGGTGAGAGCGATGAGAAAGGATCTTGAAACACCACCTGCATGGTCCGGCGCATGCGTTGGTTCTGGGGGACGCTGGCGCCCCAGCTCAGTTCGCCCAGCCGCAGTTCCCCAGTGCTCGGCTGCAAACCCAGTGTAGCCAGCGCCAAGCTTGACTTGCCCGAGCCCGACTCACCCATGATGCCCAGGGTGCGGCCAGCCTCAATCTGGAAATCAGCGCCCTGCACCGCCACAAACTCACCACGCCGGAACCAGCCCGCAACGCCCCTCCGAGGAACCGAATAGCCAACCCTTAACCCTCGCGCCTGTGCCACGATGGTCAACTCAGAGGGCGCCACCTCGGCCAGGTCCCGTTCTGGCTTGCTATCGATCAAGCGCTGGGTGTAGTTGTGACGTGGTTGCGCAAAGACGTCGGCCACCAGGCCTTGCTCCACGATCCGACCGCTTTCCATCACAATCACGCGATCAGCAAACCGGCGGACCAGGTTGAGATCGTGGGTGATCAGCAGGACCGCCATGCCGTTCCTTTGCTGAAGGCTGCCAATCAAGTCAAGGATCTGACCACGCAGGCTCACGTCCAGCGCGGTGGTAGGCTCATCGGCCAATAACAGCCTGGGCTGGCAGGCCAGCGCCATGGCAATCATGGCGCGCTGGCGCTGGCCGCCGCTGAGCTGATGCGGGTAAGCATTGGCACGGGTGGCCGCGTCTGCAATACCGGTATCAGCGATCAATTCAATGGCCTTGGGCCAAGCCTGCGGGCGGGGCAGCCCCATTTTCAATTGCAGTACCTCAACAATCTGCTCGCCCACTGTCAACAAAGGGTTCAAGGCCGACATAGGCTCTTGAAAGATCATGGCGATGTCCTGCCCACGCAGGCCGCGCAGAGCGCGTTCTGGCATCGACAACAGGTCTTGCCCGTTGAATCGCGCGGTTCCCCCCAGGCTGGCGTTCTGCACCAGGCGCAGCAAGCTCAAAGCGGTTACGGTCTTGCCTGAGCCCGACTCACCCACCAGCGCGAGTTTTTCGCCAGGCTCGATTGAGAAATCAATACCATGCACCACGTCACGGCCGGCAAAGCCCACCCGAAGGCCGCTGACGGTCAAAAGCGGCTCGGTCATTGCTCCGCCTTGCGTGGGTCAAGCGCATCCCGAAGGGCATCGCCCATGAAGGTCAGCAACAAGAGGGTTAGCACCAGCACAGCAAAGGTGCTGAGGGAAATCCACCAGGCATCAATATTGTTCTTGCCCTGCGACAACAACTCGCCCAGCGACGAGGTCCCGGGCGGCACACCCAGGCCCAAAAAATCGAGCGAGGTCAAGGCGAGGATGGCGCCGCTCATTCGAAACGGCAGAAAGGTCACCACCGGCGTCAGGCTGTTGGGCAACACATGGCGCCGAATAATTTGCCAATTGCTCACCCCAAGGGCTCGTGCTGCACGCACATAGTCCAACTGCCGGTTACGCAGAAATTCAGCACGCACATAGTCCGACAGTCCCATCCAGCCAAACAGGCTCAGCAACACGAGCAGCAGGGCAAGACTTGGCGCAAAGACCGCGCTGAAAATAATCAGCAGGTAAAGCTCGGGCATGGAACTCCAGATTTCAATAAAGCGCTGAAAGGCCAGATCGGTCTTGCCACCAAAATAACCTTGAACTGCCCCGGTCAGCACGCCCAACAGCACACCCGTGAAAGTGAGTGCCAGCGCAAACAAGACACTGACCCGAAAGCCATAAATCAACTGAGCCAGCAGGTCACGCCCGCGGTCGTCGGTACCCAGCCAGTTGTCGCGGCTGGGCGGCGAGGGGTTGGGCGACTTGGCAAAGTAGTTCAGGGTTTTAGGCCCATAGGGGTTGGGTGCGTAAACCGCCCAATTGCCGGGTCGGTCGAGCTGCTCCCGAATAAAAGGGTCCAGGTAATCGGTCGGGGTCAGAAAGTCGCCGCCAAAGGTGGTCTCCGGGTACTCCTGCACCACGGGTACATAAAACTGCCCCTGATAGCGCACCAGCAGTGGCCGGTCATTGGAGATCAGCTCTGCGGCCAAACTGAGGAGCACCACCACACAAAAAATAAGCAGGCTCCAATAACCTAGGCGGTTGCGCCGAAAGCGCGCCCACGCCCGCCGAGTCGGCGAATTGCCGCCGGCGGCGAGTGCCTTGGGTGAGTGATCAGTCGAACTTAACACGGGGGTCCACCCAAACGTAGGATAAATCCGAGATCAGCTTGGTCACCAGTCCGATCAGGGTGAAAAAGTACAAGGTGCCCAGCACCACCGGGTAATCGCGCCGGATCACACTCTCATAGCTGAGCAACCCTAGTCCATCGAGAGAAAACAGGGTCTCGATCAGCAGCGAGCCGGTAAAAAAAGCGCCAATAAATGCCGCAGGAAAACCAGTAATGATGGGAATCAAGGCGTTGCGAAACACGTGCTTCCAAAGCACCTGTCGCTCGTCCAGACCTTTGGCCCGCGCCGTCACAACATACTGTTTGCGGATTTCCTCAAGGAACGCGTTCTTTGTCAGCATCGTCGTGACGGCGAAGCTGCCCAGCACCATGGCGGTCACCGGCAGGGCAATGTGCCAGAGGTAATCCACAACACGACCGCCCCAGCTCAGTTCATCCCAGTTGCTGGAAGTGAGGCCGCGCAGGGGAAACCACTGTAGCTGACCTCCAAACACGACCAACAGCGCTACACCCAGCACGAAACCGGGAATGGCGTAGCCCAGCAGGACCAGCAGTGTCGTGACCAAGTCGAACCGCGAACCGGCGCGTACGGCCTTGGCCACTCCCAGCGGCACGGCGATCAAGTAACTGATGAAAAACGTCCACAAACCTAGGCTGATCGACACAGGCAGCTTTTCCCAAATCAGCTGGGCCACGTCTTTGTTTTGAAAGAAGCTCTTGCCGAGGTCAAAGCGCGCGAATTGGCCCAGCATCTGGATGAAGCGTTCATGCGCCGGTTTGTCAAAACCATAAAGTGCTTTGATTTGCTGGATGCGCTTAGGGTCGACACCCTGTGACCCCCGGTATGCGGAGCCAGCCCCTTCGGCGCCCGGCCCGGCACCCGCGCGGGCCTCTGCCAGGTACTGCTCGACGGGCCCGCCAGGCACAAACTGAATGACCACAAAGGTGATCAGCAGCACCCCCAGCAGTGTGGGCACCATCAGCAACAAACGCTTCAAAATATAGGTCAGCATGTTTATTTGGCCCACCAGGTGTCGATTGCCCAGCCCTCACCCGTCGCATAAGGCGGCATGCTTGCAGGGCCCTGCAGGCGCCAGGCGTTGTAAGCCATGCGGTGCGTGCCGGCCGCCCACTGCGGGATCAGGACGTGGTTGTGACTGATGGTACGGTCCAGCGCCCGACAGGCCGGCAGCAGATCGTCCCGGCTACGGGCGGCGGTCATTTGCCGGATGAGGTCGTCCACCGCGGCGCTCTTGATACCCGACATATTTCCGGAGTCCTCGACGTCAGCCGCTTTGGCGCCAAAAAGGTCGGCATATTCCTGCCCGGGGTTATGGGTACCACCATAAGCGAGCGAGGTCATGTCAAACTCGAACTTCTGCAAGCGCTGCTGGTAAAGCGCGAAGTCGACCGGCCGAAAGTTAAGCTGAATGCCAAGCTTCTCAAGGTTTCTAGCCCAGGGCGTCACCACCCGCGCGCCGCCTTCATTGCTGTCCAGGTATTCGATCACCATGGCTTCGCCACGGCCGTTGCGCAAGGCGCCGTCTCGCACTTCCCAGCCCGCGGCTTTAAGCAGTGCTTGCGCCTGACGCAGATTACCCCGCAGCGTCGACGACCCGTCTGTACGCGGCGGCGCAGTCATTGGTCCAAAAACCGCAGCCGGTAACTCGGCGCGCCAGGGTTCGAGCAAGGCCAGCTCCTGCGGCGGCGGCAAGCCGCTAGCCTGGCAATCGGTATTTCCGAACAGGCCGTTGACACGCTGGTAAGCGTTGTAGAACATTTGCCGATTCATCCACTCGTAGTCCAGCGCCAAGCCCAGCGCCTGTCGTACCCGAACGTCCTTAAACCGCTCCCGCCGGGTGTTAAGGACATAACTCTGAAAACCGGACGGCAGGCGATGTCGAAACTCGACCTTCACCAACTCGCCGCTGTCAAAACGTCGCCCATTAACGCGGCGCGCCCAGTCACCGGCAGAGAAAAAGCGCATCAGATCGAACTCTCCAGCCTTGAGGGCCTCCAGCCTTGCTGTGTTGTCCTTGTAAATTTTGACTGTGATGCGTTCAAAATTGTGGCTGCCACGCTTGACATTGAGGTCACGAGCCCAGTAGGAGGCATCGCGCAGATAGGTGATGTCCTTGCCGAAGCGCACTGGGCCCACCCGATAGGGGCCGCTGCCAATGGGCACGTCCATCACCACCTTGTCAAACGACTTGGGCTTGCCGTTTTCCATCCCCCACTGGCGGCTGAACACGGGCAAACCCCCGACGCGCAACGGCAACTCACGGTTGGCCTTGCGAAAACGAAAGCGCACCGTGCGATCGTCCACCACCTCGGCGGCCGCGACGTCTTCCAACAGCGTCTTGTACGACGGCGAGGTGTGTGGGCCCATCAAAGTGTCAAAACTATGGGTGACATCTGCCGCCAGAACGGCATCGCCATTGTGAAACCGAGCTTCGGGACGCAGCCGGAAGGTTGCACTCAAGCCGTCTGGCGAAACTGCCACATCGCTGGCCAAGAGCCCGTAGCCGGCCGCGGTTTCATCAAGGGAGCCCGCCAGCAAGGTGTCGAACAGCATGTTTGACAGGTACGCCGGCGCCGACCCTTTGATGGTGAAAGGGTTGTACTTGTCGAAAGTCGATACACGCAGATTACTGACCAAGCGCAATTCACCACGCTTGGGCGCCTGCCCATTCACATAATCGAACTGAGTGAAGTTCTCTGGATACTTCAAATCGCCCCACAAGGCATACCCGTGCGCGGCCCAGGACGAGCTGCACAACGCAGTGAGGCAAAAAAGCAGTAAATCGCGCATGAGACAATTCTGCACTAAATACATGCTGACATTTTGAGGACGATATGGGTTTTCTAACTGGAAAAAAACTGCTGATCACGGGCGTCCTGTCCAACCGCTCTATTGCTTATGGCATTGCCCGAGCCTGCCACCAGCAGGGTGCTGAGCTGGCCTTCAGCTACGTGGGCGAGCGTTTCAAGGAACGCATCACTGAATTTGCGGCCGACTTCGACTCCAAGCTGATCTTTGACTGCGACGTAGGTGACGATGCCCAGATCGACAATCTGTTCACCGACCTGGCCAGCCACTGGCCCACCTTTGACGGCTTTGTACACAGCATCGGCTACGCACCGCGCGAGGCCATTGCGGGTAATTTTCTGGATGGCCTGACCCGCGAGAACTTCCGAATTGCACACGACATCAGCGCTTACAGCTTCCCGGCCATGGCCAAGGCTGCCCTGCCCTACCTGAGCCCCCAAGCCTCGTTGCTGACCCTGACCTACCTGGGCGGGGTACGGGTGGTGCCAAGCTACAACACGATGGGTCTGGCCAAGGCCTCTCTGGAGTCTGCAGTGCGCTACCTGGCCGAGGCCGTAGGCTCGCGTGGCATCAGGGTAAACGGCCTCAGCGCTGGTGCCATCAAGACCCTGGCCGCCAGTGGCATCAAGGACTTTGGCCGTCTGTTGGCGATCTCGGCCAATGCCTCACCCCTTAGGCGCAACGTGACCATTGATGAGGTCGGCAATGTGGCCGCATTTCTGCTCAGCGACCTAGCGTCTGGCATGACCGGGCAGATTTCCTACGTTGATTGCGGCGTCAGTCAGACGGCCGTGGCAGTCGTAGAGTCTCCGTCAACTTAAAGCGAAATCGGCCTCTAGGCCCCGCGCCACGGTCATTGTTAGCTATATTTACAGTAGCAATTCAAACCTCTGATCGCGCGGGCAACACGTGCCTGCGGCAGATTGGTTCCGAATAAGCTGGTGGTCGCAAGTAAAACAGCAACCCAGGTCATTTCGCGACACAGTCAGCAAAGTAGTGGGGCTTGCCATCGGGCCCCTCCTCTTCGACCAGCCCGTGTATGTCGGTCTCGAAGCCTGGACACTGTGCGTTGAATTCCCGGGAAAACTTGAGGTAATCAACGATCTTGCGGTTAAAAACCTCGCCGGGGATCAACAGCGGGATGCCAGGTGGGTAAGGTGTGACCAAGCCGACTGTGACCCGGCCTTCCAGGGCATCGATCTCAACCCGCTCGGTCTTGCGCAGCGCAATATGGGCATAGGCGTCGCTAGGTTTCATGGCCGGCGCCAGATCGCTCAGGTACATCTCGGTGATCAGGCGAGCAATGTCGTACTTGGCGTAGAGCCCATGAATGTGCTGGCACAGGTCGCGCAGGCCCATGCGTTCATAACGCGGGTACTTCTGGCAGAACTCGGGCAAGATGCGCCACATCGGCTGATTCTTGGCGTAGTCGTCCTTGAACTGCTGTAAAGCGGTCAGCATGCTGTTCCAGCGGCCCTTGGTGATGCCGATGGTAAACATGATAAAAAAGCTGTAGAGGCCGGTCTTTTCCACCACGACACCATGCTCAGCCAGGAACTTGGTCACCACGCTGGCTGGGATACCGGTCTTGGCGAATTTGCCGTTCAGGTCCATGCCCGGTGTGACGATGGTCGACTTGATCGGGTCCAGCATGTTGAAACCAGCCGCCATCTTGCCAAACCCATGCCAGTTCACCCCGGCCTTGGCATTGCGTGATTCGCCCTTGATGATCCAGTTGTCGGCCCGGCCAATGCCCTCGTCCACCAGTTTGTCTGGTCCCCAGACCTTGAACCACCAGTCGTCACCGTATTCCTCGTCCACCTTGCGCATGGCGCGACGGAAATCCAAGGCCTCTGCGATGCTTTCTTCGACCAATGCGGTACCGCCGGGCGGCTCCATCATGGCGGCCGCCACGTCGCAACTGGCGATGATGCTGTACTGCGGCGAGGTACTGGTGTGCATCAGGTAGGCCTCGTTGAACAGATGTTTGTCCAATTTGACCGTTTGAGAGTCCTGTACCAACACGTGGCTGGCCTGGCTGATGCCGGCCAGTAGTTTGTGAATGGATTGGGTGGCGTAGACCATCGCCTGCTTGGGACGCGGACGGTTTTTACCCATCGAATGGTAGGTGCCGTAGAACGGGTGAAAGGCCGCGTGCGGTAGCCAGGCCTCGTCGAAATGGATGTTTTCCACATAGCCATCGAGCATGTTTTTGACGGTTTCGGTGTTGTACAACACGCCGTCGTAGGTCGACTGGGTCAGGGTCAACACGCGGGGTTTGATCGTGCTGATGTCGACACCTGCCAGATGCTCTTGAACCAGAGGGTTTGCCTTAATCTTGGCCCGGATGGCCGCAGGCTCAAACTCACTTTTGGGAATCGGTCCGATGATGCCGAAGTGGTTGCGCGTGGGCTTCAAAAACACCGGTATCGCCCCGGTCATGATGATGGCGTGCAGTATCGACTTGTGGCAATTGCGGTCTACAACCACTACATCATTGGGCGCCACGGTGTGATGCCAGACCATTTTGTTGCTGGTGCTGGTGCCGTTGGTCACAAAGAAGCAGTGGTCAGCATTAAAGATACGCGCGGCATTTCGCTCGGATGCCGCCACCGGCCCAGTGTGGTCAAGCAACTGACCCAATTCCTCCACCGCATTGCAGACGTCGGCACGCAGCATGTTTTCGCCAAAAAACTGATGGAACATCTGCCCCACCGGGCTTTTGAGAAACGCAACGCCACCCGAGTGGCCGGGGCAGTGCCATGAGTAGGAGCCGTCCTCTGCGTAGTCCAGGAGGGCCTTGAAGAACGGCGGCTGAACACTTTCCAAATAGCTCTTGGCTTCGCGGATGATGTGACGTGACACAAACTCCGGCGTGTCCTCAAACATGTGGATGAAGCCATGCAATTCGCGCAGGATGTCGTTCGGAATATGTCGAGAGGTCTTGGTCTCGCCATAGACGTAAATCGGCACATCCAGGTTCTTGCGGCGCACCTCGGTAATGAAGTGCCGAAGGTTCAGCACTGCCGGGTCCAGGTCAGGCCCGGGTGTGAACTCTTCGTCATCGATCGACAGAATGAAAGTGCTGGCGCGGCTTTGCTGCTGTGCAAACTGGCTCAAATCGCCATAACTGGTCACGCCCAACACCTCGAAGCCCTCAGACTCGATGGCCTGAGCCAAGGCGCGGATGCCAAGGCCAGAGGTATTCTCGGAACGAAAATCTTCGTCAATGATGACAATGGGGAAACGGAACTTCATGGAGCACTCCCAGCGCGCGAAAAACATCAATAAGGCGCGAAGTGTAAGGACATATCGTGACCAGCCCAATTTGCGGCCATGCTTTTGCCTGAGAATGTGGTGATCGGCACACACATGAGGATCAATATGGCTGAATCAACGGTCTGGTGGGTCTTGGCAGGGGCACTGATCGCGGTTGAATTGCTCTCAGGCACGTTCTACCTGTTGATGATTGCCATTGGGCTGGCTGCCGCTGCCGTGGCTGCCAACTTGGGGGCCAGCCTGAGCGCCCAAATTGTGGTCGCGGCGGTGGTTGGGGGTGGCGCAGTGATCGCTTGGCGTGCCTATAAACAACGCCGACCCTCTGCGCCACGCGCCTCAGCCAACCCGGACGTCAACCTGGACGTAGGAGAAATCGTGCACATTGAGGCCTGGGATGACCAGGGCCATGCCAGTGTCAAATACCGCGGCGCCAACTGGCAGGTGGTGATTGCGCCAGGTATCACTGCAGTGCCGGGCGCTTGTACCATTGTTGAAGTCTTAGGCAACCGCCTGATCGTCAGACCGGCTTGAGCCGTCATTTTATTTTTTGGGAGACTCCATGGAAATTGCCATTATTTTGTTGTTCGTAGCGGTTATTTTTGTCACTCAATCGGTGAAGGTGGTGCCTCAGCAGCACGCCTGGGTGGTTGAAAGATTGGGCAAGTACAACGGTACTCTCACGCCGGGGCTTAGCTTTTTGATGCCATTTATTGACAAAGTGGCCTACAAGCATGTGCTCAAAGAGATTCCGCTAGACATCCCCAGCCAGGTCTGCATCACTCGGGACAATACGCAGTTGCAGGTTGACGGCATTTTGTATTTTCAAGTAACTGATGCCATGCGCGCCAGTTACGGTTCCAGCAACTACATCATGGCGATTTCTCAGCTGGCGCAAACCTCACTGCGCTCGGTGATCGGCAAACTTGAACTGGACAAGACTTTTGAAGAGCGTGACATCATCAACGCACAGGTGGTGCAGGCCATTGACGAAGCGGCCTTGAACTGGGGCGTCAAGGTACTTCGCTACGAGATCAAGGACCTGACACCGCCCAAGGAAATCTTGCATGCCATGCAGCAACAGATCACCGCTGAACGCGAGAAGCGCGCCCTGATCGCCGCCTCAGAGGGCCGGCGGCAAGAGCAGATCAACATTGCCACGGGTGAGCGCGAAGCCTTCATCGCCCGTTCTGAGGGGGAAAAGCAGGCAGTCATCAACAAGGCGCAAGGCGATGCCGAGTCTATCCTCGCAGTGGCCGAGGCGACCGGCCAAGCGATCGAGCGCATCGCTGCGGCGATTCGCCAACCGGGCGGCGCCGATGCGGTGCAACTTAAAGTGGCAGAAAAAGCGGTTGAAGCCTACTCACGCGTGGCAGCTGACGCGACAACAACGCTGGTGGTTCCGAGCAACATGAGCGAGGTGTCGGCCCTGATCACGTCCGCCATGAAAATGGTGCAGTCGCAGCAAAAAACCTGATCAAACCGCTCCTGGGCCAGAGTTGAAATGGGCTAGCCAAGCCGCCACTGCCGATTTTGGCATCGGGCGGCCAAAGTGGTAGCCTTGGGCGTAAGTGCAGCCCATGGCCTTGAGCTGGTCGGCGATGACCTGATCTTCAATGCCCTCAGCAACTGTCGTCATGCCCAGACCGCGCGCCAACTCCAGCGCGGTCTTGACAATATGCAAACTGCGTTCAGACGTGTTGATCTGCTGCACAAATGACTTGTCGATCTTGATGCATGAAAAAGGTAGAGTTTGCAGGTAGTCCAGGCCCGCGTAACCGGTGCCGAAATCATCCAGTGCAATCCCGACCCCAGTTGCACGCAGTTGCCCCAGCGCCCGAGATACCTCATCGATGCTGCGGATGACGATCGTTTCCGTCAACTCAACCCTCAGCTCATGGGCCGGAATGCCTCGGCCGCTCAAGCTGCTGGTGATGGCATCGACAATATGGTCGCCCCCAAGTTCGGGTGCAGACAGGTTGATGCTCATTTGGCAGGCACGCCCAACAGGGCATAAGCCTCGCAGGGCCAGCCAGTCGCTCGTGGCACGCTCCAGCACCCACTGGCCAACGCGGTGAATCAGCCCGGTTTTTTCGGCCAGCGGGATGAATTCCATCGGGCTGATCAGGCCTAACTTGGGGTGATGCCAACGCAGCAGTGCCTCAAAGCCTGACAAGGACCGGTCACTGAAAGTGATGATCGGTTGGTAGAAAAGCTCCAGCTGATCCGCGTCCAGTGCGTGAGAGAGGTCGCGCGCCAGAGACAATGTCCGCACGGCAGAGGCCTGCAAGTCACGATCCTGCTGCTCGCCATAGGCCGCGTCACCAACTTGGCCAACCCCTTGTGCCGGGCCTTGTCCCGGCGCACCGCCGGCCCCGAACGAATTTCGAAATCTTGCCAATAGGAGACGCAGCAGGTGCTGGATCACTGGATCGGCCCGAAGCAGCAGTTGCTCGACGTGGTCACGCTCGATCCGAACCAATTTTGTGTGTACCAAAGCCCGGATGGTGGCTGTCCGTGGTTGTCGGTCAAGCAACGCTACCTCGCCAAACATGGCACCTTCCGTAAGCACAGCCACTAAACGTTGGTCGGCACCTTCGCCCCGCAAGACTTCGACGCAGCCTTCTTCAATGACATAAGCACACACGCCTGAATCGCCCGCTCGGCAAATAATGTCGAGCGGCGCTAAAATTTCTCTCGTCAATCCATCCATGGCGAACCCGCCTCTTACGGTTGTTCCACAGCAGCAGAAGTGCTACTGAGTCGCGACTATAGCGTCATACCTACGACCAAGACTGATTCGCAGATTGACGCCCGCGGTACCGACTATCCGAACAATGCTATTAACTGCTAGTGCACGCCAATTAGCGGGCTTTTTTGGCTTTAGCTGCTGGAGTGACCGTTGAAGCCCCTTTGTCCATGGCGGTCTCGATCACGTTCTCAGCTGAAGCAGCCGCCGCCTTCATATTTTTGGCAACTGAGGCAAACGCTTCGGGCACTGGATGTGCCTTCTCAATGGCATCCACGGCGCTGTGGAACTGGCCAAAACTCAAGGACGTCGCATCTTTAAGATTTTTGGCAAACATCGCCATGCCGGCTTCTGCCGAGGCTTTCATGATGTCAAAAGCAGCTTGGGGGTCTTTGATGTCCTTGATGGATGCCATCGTTTCGGCCATGGCATCCTGAGCTTCTTTGGCCTGGTTTTGGGCTAAGTCAGCCCAGACCTTCAGGTTGTCCTGAACGGGTTTGATGGCATCCTGCATCGCGTCAGCATTGAATTTGGGCGCAGCGTCAGTCATGGTCTTTGCGATGGCTTCGAAGGGGGTGTTCTTGAACATGGGGTACCTTTGTTGATAATTGTTGCAATGCAGCAATTATTGGGTAAATTCCCACCGCGTGCCTGACCAAACGGGAGATTCGCCGTGATTAGTCGTGCGCCCCTACACCAGGCTGAGTTGTCAGCAAACTAGCCCCAACAAGCCAGGTCAGGACTCTGCGACGAGCCGCATCCTGGCTGATTCACAGCCTAAAAAAACAAAACCCCTGTAAATCATAGACTTACAAGGGGTTTTTAATTTAAATTGGCGGAGCAGGCGGGATTCGAACCCGCGGTGGGTTTAACCCCACGCACGCTTTCCAGGCGTGTGACTTAAACCGCTCATCCACCGCTCCGTTGGGCGTGATTTTAACCGACAGGGGCTAGTCCCTCGCCCTTCTGGCGGTGAACGGATTAAAAAAAAAGCCACCCGAAGGTGGCTTTTTTCAACTTGCAGCCGAATCAGTTCAGCGCAATTTTCTTGTCACCCTTGTAGGTGTAGAGCGTCATAGCGGGGTTTTTCAACTCGCCATTGGTCTCAAACATCACGTTGGTGGTGATGCCCTTGTAATTGGTCTCGCCAATTTTGGAGGCGTAGACCTTGGGGTCTGCGCTGCCAGCGCGCTTCATAGCGTCAACCAACACATGCACAGCGTCGTACACGTAGGGGCTGTAAACCTGGAACTGGCCAGGGTACTTGGTGTCATAACGCTTTTTCCAAGCAGCGCCACCAGGCATTTTCTCAAGCGAAGCACCGCCTTCGGCACAGATCACGTTGTCCAATGTCTTGGCGCCGGCAGACTGTTTGATCAGGTCCATGGTGCAGATGCCATCACCGCCAAAGTACTTGACGTTGGTCAGGCCGAGTTGCTCCATCTGGCGCAGCATGGGGCCGGCTTGGGGGTCCATGCCACCGAAGAACACGCCATCGGGGTTTTTGGCCTTGATGGCGGTCAGGATGGACATGAAGTCAACCGACTTGTCAGTGGTGAACTGCTCATCCACGATTGTGATGCCCTTTGTGGCAGCCGTGCGTTTGAACACTTCAGCCACACCTTGGCCATAAGCAGTCCGGTCGTCGATGACTGCAATGCGCTTGAGCTTGAGCGCGTCGGCAGCATAAAAGGCCAGACCAGCGCCAAGCGCATTGTCATTGGCCAGCAAACGCCAGGTGGTCTTGTAGCCAGGCTTAGTCAGGTTGGGGTTGGTGGCCGATGGGGTGATGTGGGGAATGCCGCAATCGTTGTAGATTTTGGATGCTGGGATGGTGGTACCCGAATTCAGGTGACCCGCCACACCGGCGACTTTGGCATCGCACAGTTTTTGTGCAACGGCCGCACCTTGCTTGGGATCCGCTGCATCGTCTTCAGCCACGAGTTCGAACTTGACCTTCTTGCCACCGATGGTGACGCCAGCCGCATTCAGGTCTTCAATGGCCATGCGGGCGCCATTCTCGTTGTCCTTGCCGTAGGCCGCTTGCGCACCGGAAATCGGAGCCACGTGACCAATTTTAACGACCATGTCTTGTGCCAGGGCGACGCCTGCGGCTGCTGCAATAGCGGCGGCAACTGTAACTTTCAACTTCATTTGCATAGACAACTCCATGAGTATTAAAAAATTGTGAATAAACGCTCCACACCCTCAACGATACAGCAATTTCCAGGCCATCCACATAGGGAAGACCCCGCCCCTCACCCTGCTAATGCGGCCCAGCGGCTCTAAGCGTGAACTATCCAGTAAAAGTTTGACGCAACGCACAGGACCAGCCAAACCCGTTTAAGGGCTGTTTTTAAGTTTAAGGTCGTGTCGTGTGATGTTGTAACCACGGTCGGCGTAGTGGCGCCAGCGGGTGCGGGCCAACTGCCGGTCGGCATCGTTCAGTTCAACCACCTCGATCACGCGCTCAAAGCGCTCAAACCCGGCCGGTACGTCGTCCCCCAAATTCACCAAGACCTGTCTGTGTGCCAGGCCGTGCGTGTCGGCAGCCAGAATTACGGAGGACGCGGCGAGAAGTTCAGGTTCAGACTGTGCTCGACAGTGCGGCACAAAGTCTGAAGCCGAAAACGTCCAGAGGTCCGAATCCAGCCTGTCCAGTTGCTCAGGCGGGCCGACAACCACCAATTGGGCGTCGGCGGCAACTGCCTTACGCAGCAGACGGCAGACGTAGGCCAGCCGATCGGGCGCGTTGAAATGAAAAGCGATTTCGGTCACTGGGACTTCTGCAAGGCCGAGTGGAGCAAATACTCCAACAACAAAGCCACCGGGCGCCCCGTGGCGCCCTTGGCTGCGCCACCCTTCCAAGCTGTGCCCGCTATATCGAGATGCGCCCACGGAAACTTGCCCGCAAAACGCTGCAGAAATTTGGCCGCTGTAATGGCACCGCCAGGTCGGCCCGCCACATTGGCCACATCGGCAAAGTTGGTCTTGAGACCCTCGGCGTAGTCGTCGTCAAGGGGCATGCGCCAGCACAAGTCTTGCGCTGATTCGCCCGCGGCAATCAGAGCGGCAGCCATGTCGTCGCTGGGAGAGAACATGCCGCTGCGCACGGCGCCCAGTGCGATCACGCAAGCACCGGTCAAGGTAGCGATGTCGACCACGGCGCGAGGCTTGAAGCGCTCTGCATAAGTCAGGGCATCACACAGCACCAGTCGACCCTCAGCGTCGGTATTCAATATCTCGATGGTCTGCCCGCTCATGCTGGTCACCACATCGCCTGGCTTGACGGCGCGGCCGTTGATCAAGTTCTCGCAGGCGGGGATCAGCCCCACCACATTGATTGCCGGCTTGAGGTCGGCCAGCGCCCTGAATACACCCAGCACACTGGCGGCACCCGACATGTCGAACTTCATCTCGTCCATTTCAGGCGCGGGCTTGATCGAGATGCCGCCGCTGTCAAACGTGATGCCTTTGCCAACCAAAACTGTAGGCGCTTTGGTCTTGGCTGCACCGTCGTAGCGCAAAACAATGAATCGCAGGGGTTGCTCGGACCCCTGTGCCACCGCCATGAAGGAGCCCATGCCCAGCTTGGCCACCTGAATCGGACCCAGCACCTCACATTTGATGCCGGACAGCTTGCCGAGGGCGCGCGCTGCGCCAGCCAGCAGCGTTGGCGTGGCGTGGTTAGCCGGCCGGTTAGCCCACTCTTTGGCCAGTTCAACTCCCGAGACAGTGGCAGTTGCCTGCTGGAAGCTGGACTGCAATCCAGCGACGGCCGGCACGCCAATCACCACACGCTGCACCGTACGGCCCTCAGGCTTGGATTTGGTGCTGGTATATACATAGGTGGCGTCTGCCACCGCGGTAACAGCGGCTCGCAGGGCGGCCGAGTGTGGTGTGGAGGCAAAGCAAATGTCGATTTTTTTGAGCTTGACACCTTTGAGCTGCGCGAGAGCGGCGCCCAGCGCTTGGCGCACTTCGCGGGCCGAGCCCTCGCCCACACCGGCCAACACCAAGCGGTTGGCCAGCACACCAGCGGGACGATACGCGAGCAGGGATTTCCCCGCCTTGGCGTCAATATCACCCGCCTTCAAAGCCACAGACAGCAGCGCTGAGGCTGCATCCTTGCCAGGCTTGAAGTCGGCGCCAAACAGCAGCACCATGGCTTCGCATTTCTCCAGTGCTGCGCCGCTCAAATCAAGGGCTTTGAGTTCAAAGTTCATAATTCACATCTTTCAATCGTTGAGATTTTGGGTTTGATTCCTGACTCGGGGCTGGACCGGCACCGAGAATTACCCATTCATGTTATTCCATTCTTCTATTCGCAAAGAGTTGGCGCGCAGTTTTGGCGCAACGCTGATCGTGCTGGCCACTGTGGTCATGACGATGACGCTGATCCGCACGCTTGGGCAGGCAACCCGCGGCAATTTTGCCCCTGAGGACGTGATGCTGGCAATGGGCTATGCCGTGTTGTCGGACATGCCCACCATATTGGCCCTGAGCCTGTTCATTGCGATCATCGCGACGCTATCGCGCATGTACCGGGACAGCGAAATGGTGATTTGGTTCGCCAGTGGAAAGGGCCTGCTCGAGCTCTTGCGGCCCCTGCTGCGCTTTGCCTCGCCGGTGCTGCTGGTGGTCGTGGTACTTGCGCTGTGGGTGTTGCCGTGGTCAAAGCAGCGGCTCGACGACATGCAACAGCAGTATGAAAAGCGGGGTGACATCGAACGGCTCGAGCCTGGGCAGTTTCAGGAATCAGCCAACGGGCAGCGCGTTTTTTTTATAGAAAAAGATGCCAGCGGCAAAATTGCGGGCAGCAACGTTTTTATCGCGAGTTCAGAGGAGGGAAAGGACACCATCACGTCCGCCCGTAGCGGTCGCATTGAAACCGTAGGTACAGACCGTTTTCTGGTTCTTGAAAACGGGCAGCGACTGGACCGCATGACTGAGCAATCTGGCCTTAAAGTCAGTGAATTCGCAGAATATCGCGTCAGGGTGGGTGAAGATATCCTGGGCAGCGAGGCGTCGACCTCGGTGCATGCGCGGCCCACCTGGGGTCTGATTCAGGGAGGCACGCCATCAGATCTGGCCGAACTGTCTTGGCGTATCGGTCTCATTTTGGCGGCCATCAACTTCACGGTGATTGGGCTGGCTGTGTCGAGCGTTAACCCGCGCGTGGGGCGCAGTGGCAACGTGGTTTTCGCCTTATTTGCATTCGTCGTCTATTTCAATTTGTTGAACCTGGGCCAAAACTGGATTTCATCAAAGCAGCTGTCGTTTGGCGCCCTGATGCTGGGCTTGCATGGCGGGGTTCTGGTGATTACTCTGTTTTGGCTAATCAAAAACCACAATAACTGGCAGTGGTGGGGCTTCTTTAAACTGGGCCTGAAACGGCGTGCGAAGGCTCGGGCGTGAACACCATCCGCCGGCTCATTTTTCTCGAGGTGCTCTGGGCTGTTGGTTTTGTCACACTCGGCTTTATCAGCCTGTTCTTCTTTTTCGATTTTGTCGAAGAGCTGCAATCGGTGGGGCGCACCACCATCGCCACCTACCAGCTGGTGCACGCGCTGACTTATGTCTTGCTGATGGTACCCAGCCACCTGTACGAACTGCTGCCTATCGCCGTGCTGATAGGCACCATCTTTGTCATGGCGCGCTTTGCCAGAAGTTCAGAGTACACCATCCTGCGCACCAGCGGCCTTGGCCCCTGGCGTGCCCTGCGCACGCTGTTGCAGCTTGGGCTGGTGTTTGTAGGTCTGACCGTCGTCATTGGCGACTACCTGGCACCGATGGCAGATCGGACTGCACAATTGTTGAAGGCCCGTTACCAAGGGCGCATCACCACCGGACAAACCGGCGCCTGGTTGAAGGAGCGGCAGCCGCATTCGCAGTATTCGGTCAACGTCCGTGCCCTGGAATCGGACGGCAGTCTGCGTGGGGTGCGCATGTTTGAGTTTGACAACCAGGGTTTCTTGATGTCGATGACGCAGGCCGAACAAGCGACGATTAATGCGGACAACGCCTGGAACCTGAGCGGTGTGGTGCGCAACGTATTCCCGGCCAGGGACCAGCCGAACGCCCAGATTCAGCTGCTGCAAATGGAAAGTTTTGTCTGGCCAAACCAGATCAGCGCCCAGATGATGTCGGCGGCCCTTCTCAAGCCTGAGCGTATGAGCACAATCGATTTGTTTCAATACATTCAGCATCTGGAGGCCAATCAACAGTCAGCCCAGCGCTACGAAATCGAGTTTTGGCGCAAAGTTTTTTATCCATTGAGCTGCTTGGTCATGGTGGTGCTGGCATTGCCCTTTGCCTACCTGCATTTTCGTGGCGGAGGTATTTCGGCGTACGTGTTTGGTGGCGTCATGGCGGGCATCAGCTTTTTTCTATTGAACAATCTTTTTGGACACATGGGCAATTTGCAAAACTGGCAGCCCTGGCTCAGTGCTGCCCTGCCCGGCCTGATTTACTCCGCGCTGTCACTGGCGGCTTTCGGCTGGCTGGTATTACGACGCTGACCAAGTAGCCCAACATGAACGCAACGCCACTATCGTCGCCCCAGCGCGCCGTCGTCCTCTTCGCCCATGGCTCACGGGACCCGCTCTGGCGCCAACCCATTGAGGCGGTCGCGGCCCGCATGGCCGACAGCGCGCCACAAGTGCCAGTGCGCTGCGCTTATCTGGAGCTTTGCGCGCCAGACCTCAATACCGTGGTGCACGAACTGCTGGCCTTGGGAGTGCAGTCAATGACCGTGGTGCCCATGTTCCTGGGCGTTGGCAAACATGCCCGGGAAGACCTGCCGCAACTGATGCAAGCCTTGCAGGCGCAGCACCCGCTCATCCAGTTGACGCTGAGGCCAGCCATTGGCGAAGACCCGGCGATGATCGAATTGATGGCAAAGATCGCACTACACTCGGGTGAATAGATCCCTGCGGCATAATAAATATCATTCTTAGTTGATATTTGATATGAATCTACACCAATTCCGTTTTGTTCAGGAAGCGGTCCGCCGGAACTTGAACCTCACAGAGGCAGCCAAGGCCTTGCACACTTCGCAACCTGGTGTGTCCAAGGCCATCATCGAGTTGGAAGAAGAATTGGGCGTAGAAATTTTTGCCCGGCACGGCAAGCGCCTTAAGCGCGTTACCGAGCCTGGCCAACATGTGCTCAAGAGCATCGAACTGATTCTGCGTGAAGTCGGCAACCTCAAGCGCATTGGGGAACAGTACAGCGCAGAAGACAGCGGCACGCTTTCGATTGCCACCACCCACACACAGGCCCGCTATGTGCTGCCCGAGCCGGTAGCGCGCCTGCGTGAGGCCTACCCCAAGGTCAACGTCAGCCTTCACCAGGGCTCGCCCGAGCAGGTGGCGCGCATGCTGATCGACGAGGTGGCCGAGATTGGCATCGCCACCGAGTCCCTGGCCACCTACACTGAATTGGTCACCCTGCCCTGCTATGAGTGGCAACACGTGCTGGTGTTGCCGATGGGCCACCCGCTTGGGCAAAAAGAGCACCTCACACTTGAGGACATCGCCCAGGAGCCGCTGATCACCTACCACCCGGCCTATACCGGGCGAACCCGCATCGACCAGGCCTTTGCCACACGCAAGCTCGCCCCCCGCATTGCCCTCGAAGCCATCGACTCGGATGTGATCAAGACCTACGTGCGCTTAGGACTAGGCGTGGGCATCGCCGCTGAAATGGCGGTGCGCGACGTGGTCGCCGACGGCGCCAAGAGCGACTTGATGGTGCGACCTGCCGGGCACCTGTTCGGGCAAAATGTGACCCGGGTCGCGTTCAAGCGCGGCGCCTATCTGCGCAATTTCGTCTACAAGTTTGCCGAACTGCTCAGCCCCCGGCTCGGCCGCGACCTGGTCGCCCGCGCCATGACCGGCCATGTGAACGATTACGAACTCTAACCCACCATGACCACCATGATGACGTCCACTCCCACCCTGCACACCAAGCTGCCCAAGGTCGGCACCACCATTTTTACTGTGATGTCGGCACTTGCCACCGAGCACAAGGCGGTCAACCTCGGCCAGGGATTCCCTGACTTCAACTGCGACCCGCGTCTGGTGGAGGGCGTCACCTCGGCCATGACCCAGGGCCTGAACCAGTACCCGCCCATGACCGGCGTTCCAGCCCTGCGCGAGGCCGTAGCGGCCAAGGTGCAAGCCGTGTACGGCCGCCACTATGACCCCGCCACTGAGATCACCATCACGGCCGGTGCCACGCAGGCCATCATCACCGCCATTCTGGCCGTGGTGCACCCGGGCGACGAGGTGATCGTGCTCGAACCCTGCTATGACAGCTATATCCCCAACATCGAGCTGGCGGGTGGCGTCACGGTGGCAGTGCCTCTGACACCGGGCAGCTTCAGGCCAGATTTCGACAAAATCGCCGCCGCCATCACCCCCAAAACGCGCGCCATCCTGATCAACTCGCCGCACAACCCCAGCGGCATGGTCTGGACTGCGCAGGAAATGCTGCAACTGCAAAACTTGCTGGCGCCGACCAACATCCTGCTGATCAGCGACGAGGTCTACGAGCACATGGTGTTTGACGGCGTGCCCCATGAGAGTGCGGCGCGCTACCCAGGCTTGGCCGCACGGGCCTTCATCGTGTCCAGCTTTGGCAAAACCTACCATGTGACAGGCTGGAAAGTGGGCTACGTGGCTGCGCCCGCACCCTTGAGCGCCGAGTTCCGCAAGGTGCACCAGTTCAATGTGTTCACCGTTAACACCCCGGTGCAGCATGGGCTGGCCGCCTACATGGCTGATCCCGAGCCTTATTTGGGGCTACCAGCCTTTTATCAGCGCAAGCGCGACCTGTTTCGCGCCGGCCTGGCCCATACCCGCTTCAAGCTGCTGCCTGGTGAAGGCACGTATTTTCAGTGTGTGGACATTTCCGACGTCAGCGACCTGAGCGAAGCCGATTTCTGCCAATGGCTCACTCGCGAGATCGGCGTCGCCGCCATCCCGTTGTCGGCCTTTTACGGCGACAGTTTTGACCAGCGCGTGGTTCGGTTTTGTTTTGCAAAGAAAGACGAGACCCTAAATGCCGCGCTGGAACGGCTGGCGCGCTTGTAAGCTAGGGTCTGGGGCGTGAAGCTCAGCTACTCAGCTGGGCCCAAGCCTTGTCCAGCCGCTTCACACTGACTGGCTGCGGTGTGCGCAGTTCTTGGGCAAAAAAGCTCACGCGCAGTTCCTCCAGCAGCCAGCGGAACTCCAGCATGCGCTCATCGGTCACGCCCTTGCGCTCGGCGACCAGCCGCCAGTAACGCTGCTCCAGTGGCCGCAGTTCGGCCAGGCGGGCGGTATCTCGCGCCGGGTCGGCGCGCAGTTTGTCCAGCCTCAGCGTAATGGCCTTGAGGTAACGCACCACATGCTGTAACG
>Ga0247834_1001128_pt1 | contig 47913 bp, 44 predicted proteins | sample LaCruzMarch2015__8_FD_187118 | JGI IMG/M metagenome (GOLD analysis project Ga0247834, IMG submission 187118) | Freshwater microbial communities from meromictic Lake La Cruz, Castile-La Mancha, Spain - LaCruzMarch2015_12m | ecosystem: Environmental > Aquatic > Freshwater > Lake | place: Spain... | reverse complement strand
TCTCGCAGCGCTCATTCAGCAACTGACCGCATACTTCACCGAAACGAATCGTCGGCCAGTTGACGACGTTGCAAAGACCTCACTTACCGGTCCAGCAACCGTCATTCTTTCCGGTGTTTCCCTCGGACTTGAGTCAGCCGTCTACTCGGCGCTTCTCATTGGTGCTGCTGTCTACGGTGCGTTCCTCATCGGTGGCGGTTCGGTACTGCTGTCACTGTTTGCGATCGCACTCGCCGGTACCGGTCTACTGACCACGGTTGGTGTGATTGTTTCCATGGACACATTTGGACCTGTTTCTGACAATGCCCAAGGTATTGCTGAAATGTCCGGTGACGTCCACGGTGACGGCGCTGCAATTCTCACCCGCCTTGACGCTGTTGGTAACTCCACCAAGGCAATCACCAAGGGAATTGCAATCGCAACCGCGGTGCTCGCTGCGACAGCACTCTTCGGAGCGTTCCGCGACGCGATCATTGGCGCAACCCTGACTGCAAAGGACGCGGTCGCGGGCTTGAGCCCAGCCGATTCCCTCCAGTACGGTGGAATCCTCGACGTTGCATCCCCAGCCAACCTCGTTGGTTTGATCATCGGCGCAGCCGTTGTCTTCATGTTCTCAGGTCTCGCAATTGACGCGGTATCGCGTGCTGCGGGCGCTGTGATCTTCGAAGTGCGACGTCAATTCCGTGATCATCCGGGGATCATGGCGGGAACCGAGAAGCCCGAATACGGCAAGGTTGTCGACATCGTTACCCGTGACTCACTACGTGAATTGGTAACCCCAGGAATCCTGGCCGTGTTCACCCCGATCGCGGTTGGTTTCGGTTTGGGTGTGGGTGCCCTCGGTGCCTATCTCGCTGGAACAATTGCAGCCGGTGTCCTCATGGCAGTGTTCCTGTCCAACAGTGGTGGCGCATGGGATAACGCCAAGAAGTACGTGGAAGACGGCCACTACGGTGGCAAGGGATCCGCTGCCCACGAAGCAACCGTTATCGGTGACACTGTTGGTGACCCATTCAAAGACACCGCTGGCCCAGCAATCAACCCGCTGATCAAGGTAATGAACCTGGTTGCGCTGTTGATCGCCCCAGCGATTGTCGGTCTCAGTGTGGGCGCCGATGCCAACGACGCAATTCGGTACGCGGTGTCAGCTTTCGCCGTAATCGTGATCGTGATCGCTGTCATCATTTCCAAGCGTCGCCCGATTGCGGTCGGCGATTCACAGGAGATCACGGTCGCTCAGTAGTTCCTGTACATCAACCAGCGAGAGGGTCGGGCCAAGCGCCCGGCCCTTTTTGCTTTTCCCAGGGCCTTCTCAGCAGCGCTGCCCCACAAACCCAGGGCGTGAGATGCCTTAATTCAGGGGGCGGTGCGATACCTATATATAGGTGTGTCCTACCGTCAGGTTTCGATCGAAGGGGATTTTAGGCCCCGGACCCGAGAGGATCACATGGCGAGCAAGACACTGGTGATTGTTGAATCACCGGCTAAGGCGAAGAAAATTGCCGGCTATCTTGGACCCAATTACGAGGTTCTTGCATCAGTTGGTCATATTCGCGACCTCGTTGCCAAAAAATCTGACCTTCCGCTTGCGGAGCGCAAGAAGCCGTGGGCGAAGCTGGCCGTTGACGTCGATGACGGCTACAAGGCATTTTATATTGTCCATGAATCCAAAAAAGCAACGATCAAAGCGTTAAAGGCTGCCCTGAAGAATTCCGATGAACTCTTGCTAGCAACGGACGAGGACCGCGAGGGTGAAGCCATCTCTTGGCACCTCATGGAAGTCCTTCAGCCCAAGGTGCCCGTAAAGCGCATGGTCTTCAATGAGATCACCAAGGAAGCAATCCAAGAGGCGGTTACCAATACCCGCGACGTTGACATGGATTTGGTGGAAGCGCAGGAGACGCGCAGAATTGTTGACCGTCTCTACGGTTACCCCGTCTCTGAGGTGCTCTGGAAAAAAATTGGGCGAGAAGCCCGTTCTGCTGGGCGAGTTCAATCCGTTGCGGTGCGCCTTGTTGTTGAGCGCGAACGAATCCGGATGGCTTTCAATTCAGCCGGCTACTGGGATATCAAGGGCAATTTCACCCCCGGAGATTTCGAGGCCAAGCTCGTATCAATTGATGGCAAGCGAATCGCATCGGGTGCTGATTTCAATCAGTTGGGTGAATTAGTCAAGACCGATGCTGTTCTTCTTAATGAGGCCGAATCAAAAGCATTTGTTGAATCACTTGCCGGTATTGAATACACGGTTCGTTCGGTTGAGCAAAAGCCAGGACAGCGCAAACCAAAGGCACCTTTCACTACTTCGACAATTCAGCAGGAAGCATCAGGTCGATTCCGTTGGGGTTCGCAGCGCACTATGCGAGTTGCCCAGGGACTTTATGAAAACGGCTACATCACCTATATGCGTACCGACTCGGTCAACCTTTCGGCTCAAGCATTAAATGCTGCGCGCAAGCAAGCCGCCGAGTTGTATGGACCCGAGTATGTTGAAGCGACTCCGCGTGTGTGGGCTAACAAGTCAAAAAATGCCCAAGAGGCCCATGAAGCAATTCGTCCGGCCGGTGACACTTTCCGCACTCCCGGTGAAGTGAGCAAGGAACTCTCGGGAGACGAATTCTTACTCTATGAACTTATCTGGAAGCGCACCGTGGCCAGCCAGATGGTGAATGCGCAGGTTGCCACCACCACAATCAAATTTGGTGCTCAAGCAGCAAATGGGAAAGACGCTGAATTCAGTGCCAGTGGAACTGTCGTAATTTTTGCCGGATTCAAAGCCGCCCTTGATGAACTCGTCTCCGAAGACGACAAAGAAGAAGAGCGTCAACTCCCCGCGTTGAGCGAAGGACAAAAACTCAACGCGAAGGAAATCACACCCGAGGGTCACACCACCAAGCCACCAGCACGATTCACCGAAGCAACCCTGGTGGGCAAGCTCGAAGAACTTGGCATTGGCCGCCCGTCAACCTATGCATCCATCATGTCAACAATTGTTGATCGCGGATATGTGTGGAAAAAAGGATCGGCGCTTGTCCCCAGTTTCACAGCTCTCGCAGTTGTTCGACTGCTTGAAGAACACTTCGGTGAATTGGTCGACTACAAGTTCACCGCCAACATGGAGGAAGCCCTCGACGAAATCGCAATGGGCAAAACCAATCGCGTAAAGCAACTCGATGCATTTTGGCGTGGTGGGGAAATGTCGACGGGTCATTTCCATGGTGTGAAAGCACTCACCGAAGACCTTGGCGCAATTGACGCCCGCGGAATTGCAACGATGCCCATCAGGGGAACTGACGCAATGCTTCGCGTGGGTCGCTACGGTGCCTATGTCGAGCGCGGCGAAGAGCGCGCGAATATTCCTTTGAGTACGGCACCCGATGAACTCACCGCTGAGTTGGCCGAGCAGTTACTCCTTGAGCCTTCAGGGGACCGCGAACTCGGTCTTCACCCTGATACCGAACTCATGATCGTGGCAAAGTCCGGTCGTTACGGACCCTATGTAACGGAAAATCTTCCCGAGGGCTCACCTAAATCAGCCAAGCCCCGCACCGCATCGCTGTTTAGTTACATGAAACCGAGTGATGTGACACTTGAACAGGCAATCTCACTTTTGAGCCTGCCACGAGTTGTCGGTATCGACCCTGAGTCGGCGGAGGAAATCACTTCCCAAAATGGTCGTTACGGTCCCTACCTCATGAAGGGTAAAGACTCACGATCATTGGACAACGAGGATCGAATCTTTGAAGTAACTCTTGCCGAAGCGCTCCAGTTGTATTCCCAGCCGAAAGTTCGACGCGGCAGAGGTCAAGCTGCTGGACCATTGCGGGAAATTGGCATTGACCCATCCAGCGGCAAGTTGATTGTTGTCAAAGAGGGTCGATTCGGCGCGTACGTCACTGACGGTGAAATCAATGCAACCCTTCGAGTTGCCGATGACCCCATGAGCGTCGGCCTTGATCGAGCAAGTGATCTGATCGCTGAGCGTCGAGCAAAAGGACCGGCACCCAAGAAAGTTGCCAAGCGGGCACCCGCCAAGAAGGCCGCGAAGAAAGTTGCCAAGAAGACGGCAAAGAAAGCCGTAGCGAAAAAAGCGGTAGCCAAAAAAGCTGTGCCGACAGCAGCCGACGTTATGTCCGGCCAAGAAGTCACCATCTAGGAACCACTATGACCGGATATTTCATTGCTTTTGAGGGCGGTGAGGGTGTTGGTAAATCCACCCAAGAAGCCCTTTTGGCAGATTACTTAACCGAAATTGGTAAGACTGTTATTCGGACCCGTGAACCGGGTGGGACCTCAGCGGCTGAACAAATTCGTGACACGGTTCTTAGCCGTGAACATGAGGGCATGAATCCTGCGAGTGAGGCGCTACTTTTTGCTGCTGCGCGTGGGGACCACGTTGCCCGGGTTATCCGGCCAGCTATTGCCCGAGGTGACGTAATAATTTGTGATCGTTTTATTGACTCATCAATTGCCTACCAGGGATATGCGCGCGCCCTCGGTCCTGATCGAGTCCGGGATTTGAGCATGTGGGCAACAGGGGGACTGCTTCCCAACCTCACCATTGTGTTGACCCTTGACCCTGAAGTCAGCATGAAGCGGGTCATTAATCCTGATCGCATGGAAGCGGAACCGATGCAGTACCACCGTGATGTTGCCGCTGCATTCATCGAAATCTCTTCGCTGGATCCGGGTCGTTACCTCGTTGTTGATGCAACCGGAACGAAGGAAGAAATTGCTGAGGTTATTCGCCAGCGAGTCATGAAGGAATTGAACTAGAAGTGCAACCGATTTGGGGTGCACTGGTTGGACAGAGTGACGTAGTTGAAAAACTGAGTCGCGCGGTAAATGACGCCGAGAAAATCCGAGTTGGTGAACCCGGCCCGGCCATGACGCACGCATGGTTAATCACTGGGCCACCTGGATCCGGAAGGTCGACTGCCGCAACAACATTTGCTGCTGCACTCATCTGCCCATTAAATGGTTGCGGCACCTGCCAGATCTGTCGAATGGCTCCCGTTGGCGGTCACCCTGATGTTGAAATCATTACTCCCAGTGGCTTGTCCTACGGTGTCGACGAGGCCCGCGAACTTGTCCGGCTCTCATCCCTTGCCCCCATTGACAGCCCTTGGCGGGTAATCGTCATGGAAGACGCTGATCGCCTTACGGATCAAGCATTTGATTCTCTGTTGAAAAGTCTGGAAGAGCCAACCCCGCATACCGTGTGGGTGCTGTGTGCCCCCAGTGTCGAAGATGTCCTACCAACAATCGTTTCTCGAACGAGACACGTCTCGTTGCGTACACCAACGACCAAGGACGTAACCGATCTCCTGATCCAGACGTACAAAGTCGATCCAGCCATGGCCGCATTTGCTGCCCGTGCTTCTCAAGGTCACATTGGTCGGGCGCGTGGATTGGCTACCGAGGAAGCAAGTCGAACCAGAAGGCAATCTGATTTGCGTTCCGCGATGAGCCTTCGTGACATTCCCTCATGTATTTATGCGGCTCGCGACATGGTGACCGAAGCGACAACGGCAGCGAACACTCGAGCTGACGAACTCGATACCAAAGAAGATGCGTTGCTACGGGCCGCTTTTGGTATTGAAGAGGGAAGTCGGGTCACCGGAACTTCTAAGCGCAGTGTTGATTCTGCAAAGAAGCAACTGCTTAACCACCAAAAAACAAGACGCAAGCGCATGATCCGAGACGAAGTGGACCGATCTCTCGTTGACCTACTAGGGCTATTCCGAGACATTCTGATTATTCAACTTGATAGCAACCTTGAACTCATTAATCAAGAGATGCGGCCAAACATCGAGTCATTTGCGGCTCGCGGGAATCCAGCCGACACCACCCGAACACTGGAAGCTATTGAACGCGCGCGAGCATCTATTAAGGCAAACACTCCACCACAACTTGCACTTGAGGCATTGATGGTTTCGATCAAAGATCCGAAGCTCGCATCAGTCCATACGAGTATGCAATGAGCGAGTTAGCGGCCGGCTGAAGGTTCACCGCGCCACCGATGTCGGGTGAGGCGAGAAGTTCAGCTGCCGCTGAGAGCAAATTGTCGTAACTGTCACAACCTAATTCCAGTCGTGAGGCAACGATCACCGCAGCGCTATTGGCGCTATTAGCGGCCGCCGTTCCTGGAAGCGAGGAACTCAACTGGTGCAAAACCAAGAGTCGATCGCATAGTGCATTGAGTGCAACGGCGGCCTCGGCATCAGCGTTGAGCATTTCGCGGCCCGCGTCACCGTGTAATACAGAAACACTGGCGCTCATATTTACCACTTGAGTTCGCACAGCTAGGTACCTTTTGACGCAATCACGACCGGTCGCTCCACGGGGTAGCGGTGTAGCGGGTGGAACCAGGTTTCGCGCGACCGGCCGCGTGCCCAGTCGGCGCCAACGGCGGATACTGACCAAAGAGAGCAGTGCTGCGCCAGCGCTAATAACCCACAGTCCCGGGGCACTATTCACAACTGCCAGGGTTCCGCTGGTGAGGGCAACGCCTCCACCAGCAATCACACCAAAGCGAAGGGAATCTAAGCGGGCTTGGTATCTGCGACGTTCCTTATTCGCGGTTGCTAATTCTGATTTGTACGCACGATTCAGAGTTCGATTACCAGTGGCAGCGGTAAATGCGTCAATCACATTTAGCCCCTTGGCAATCCCAGCTTCGACCATGGCTGAGATCTCTGCCGGTGTGCGTGGTTGTCGGCTCACCGATATACCGTAAGGCGACCGTCGATGCGCCGTCCATTGCACCCACCGATAACGGTTCAAGCGTGAAAGCCTTGACCTTGCGAGGATTGTGTCCTGTACGCTTGCCGAAGGTCTATCCGAATAGCGAACTTTTGATTGTGGTTGGAGGTAACGTTGAGTCTGTTTGAATCCGTCGAGCAGGCACGGGACCTGTTGAGCGGGACGGGCTACCTAGTAGACGAAAGTCTGGCAACCACGGTGTTTCTCGGCGACGCCCTGGGAAAACCAATTCTGCTCGAAGGGCCTGCGGGCACTGGTAAAACTGAATTAGCCAAGGCGGTCGCTGCGTGCACGGGTGCCGAGCTCATTCGCTTGCAGTGTTATGAAGGTCTTGATGAAGCTCGTGCTCTGTATGAATGGAATTATCGCAAACAACTCTTGCGTATCCAGGCCGGGACGGAAAGCTCTTGGAATGAATTGCAGGAAGACATTTTTTCGGAAGAATTTTTATTAGCCCGACCACTTCTCAAAGCGATTCGAAGTCGCAGTTCAGTGGTTTTACTCATTGACGAAACGGACAAGGCGGATGTTGAAGTCGAGGGACTCCTGCTTGAGGTCCTCAGCGAATTTCAAGTAACTATTCCTGAACTAGGAACTATTCAGGCTTCCCAGCAACCCTTTGTGGTACTCACTTCCAATGCCACGCGTGAGTTGTCCGAAGCGCTTAAGCGGAGGTGCCTCTACGCCCACATCGACTACCCAGACTCCAAACGTGAAATAGCGATAATACGCTCCAGGGTTCCCGAAGTTCTAGAAACTTTGGCTGAGTCAATAGTGAAGACTGTCAATGCGATGCGAGCCATGGACCTGCGCAAGCCACCAAGTGTGGCTGAGAGCATTGATTGGGCGAGGGCGCTACAAGCATTAGGTATCTCACAACTTTCTGACATTGCCGTAGACCAAACGCTAGGTACTGTAATTAAACATAAAGTTGATGAATCCAAAGTTCGTGACAATTTGAATCTACGGGTGCATTCATGAAGTTGCCCACAGATTCGGATCCCACTTATTTGGTTGGCGGAACACGAACTCCCGTTGGTCGTTTTGGCGGCTCGTTGGCCTTTATTCGGGCAGATGATCTGGCTGCCACGGTAATCAAAGCTCAGGTCGAGCGTCTTGAACTTGATTCGGATTCGATTTCTGATGTAATCCTTGGCGCTGCGAATCAAGCAGGCGATGACAACCGTAATGTCGCACGGATGGCAGTTCTTTTGGCAGGACTCGGAGATCAGGTTCCGGGTTACACTGTTAACCGTTTATGTGCATCAGGCCTGCAAGCTGTTGCGTCGGCTGCCCAAGCAATTAAATCTCGAGAAGCAAATTTGATTTTGGCTGGCGGAGTGGAATCCATGACACGTGCACCATGGGTGATGGCGAAACCTGAGCAAGCTTTTGCTAAGCCAACCGAACTCTTTGATTCCGCCTTGGGGTGGCGGTTGGTAAACCCAAAGATGCAAGAACTTGATAGTGGTGAGGCGACGCTGTCACTAGGATTGTGTACCGAAAAGCTTGCACGTTTAATGGGTATTACGAGAAATGAATCTGACGAATTTGCGCTGAGATCGCAACAACGCGCCGCAATGGCGTGGGAGCAAGGATGGTTTGATCGAGATATCGTTTCTATAACGGTCCCAAACAAGAAATCTTCAGCGAATTTTGTGCGAGACGAAACAGTGAGAGCAGATTCCAACCGTGAGAGCCTCGCATCTCTAAAACCAGTTTTTCTCACAGATGGAATAGTGACGGCAGGAAACGCATCACCGCTCTCTGACGGTGCATCAATTTTAGTTGCCGCTTCAGAAAGCGCCCTGGCAGAAAACCATTTGCAGCCACGCGCACGAGTGGTTGGTTTTGCAACTGCAGGTGTGGCCCCAAGTTTATTTGGTCTCGGACCTGTTCCCGCTATCCAGAAATTGATGGCCAGATTCGAATTTGACCTGTCGGACATCGACGTCATTGAGATTAACGAGGCCTATGCAGCCCAAGTGCTTGCCTGCACAAAAGAGTTGGGGATAGACCCGGAAATTGTCAATAAGTCCGGTGGGGCCATCGCATTAGGTCACCCACTCGGTTCAAGCGGGTCACGAATACTCATCACAGCAATGGGTGAACTGGAGCGGAACAAGGGACGTTACGCCATAATTTCTTTGTGTATTGGAGTAGGTCAAGGAGGAGCCATGCTCATTGAGCGTGTGTAGACAATCTAAACGATTACGTTAACAGCCTGAATTAGTTCGCGAATTGTTGAAACCTGAAATGTGTCGGTGCAATGTGATTGATAGTCACTCATTCGAGAATCAAGAAGGTCCCATTCGCTTTTCTCTTCAGGGTTGAGCCAGTAAAGCCTACGCGATTGCTTACCGAGTTCCGCTATGGATTCAACCGCGGGCGGGCGGTCATGGGATCGTGCATCACCAGCAATAATGACGGTCGTCTTTGGAGTGACGGCATCTCCCCACCGTTCTAAGAAGGCAGCGAGCGCCCTGTGGTAGTCACTTCTTCCATCTTGGGCAATCAATCCACGTCTGGCTAGCAGGTGATTGGGGTCTATTACACCCGGATTACCTTCTAAGAGCCCTGTAATCTCCACAATGCCATCGATGAATACGAAAGAGCGCACTCGGCGAAATTCTTCATGCACGGCAGCGAGCAACATGAGTGTGAATGGTGCGAATTGTGCCGTAGAGCCAGAGACATCGCACAAGACTATGAGATCAGGTTTGGATGGGCGTTTCTTTCGCAACACTGGATTCGCGGGAACGCCGCCCGATCCCATTGATGCGCGAATAGTTTTTCGCATATCGAGACCTGCACGACCGCGGCGTCTTTTATTGCCCAATTTCGTAGCCAACCGCCTTGCCAATGGGCGCATTGCTTGGCGCATCGCAGCAAGTTCATCTGCCCCTGCTTTGAGAAGCTTTCTGTCCTCGGGGTCCTCTAATGCTTGTTCGACTTCATCGCGTAGTTGCCCCGACAGCATGTCTTCAAGGCGCCTTTTCATTTGGTCAATGGCAGATTGGGCTTGAGCGGCGTTTACCGACCGCTCATACTCACTCTGCGAATTGAGTCCGTGTAAATATTTACGGTAAAGGTCTGGTACGCCCATGCTTCGCAAAGTTCGTTGTGCATGATGGCCGACCGATCGGCCATCGTTAATAGTGATGCCACTTTGGTCAATTACTTTGTTCAGGGCGGCATCGATAGTGGAGTCATCTCCAGTTATCAACGCTTCAAGGAGTTCATTCTGTGAATTATTTGGATCTTGGCGAAAATCCGAATTATCGGTGGGTAGCCATTTCGGAAATACTGAATTGAAGGCTCGGTGAAATGCTGTGTTGAAAGAAACATCTTTGATCAAGGTTGTCGAGAGGGCAATTTTGAGTTCTCGTCGATTTGATAGATCGATGAGGCTCATGGCGGTGACAGCATCTAAAGTTTCGCTTGTCGAAATGGGTACGCCGGTGGCCCTTAGACGATCAGTGATGCTCAACACGAGGGACTCAACACCTAATTGTGCGGAATTCACTCCGCAAGCGTATCCTCCTTTTGATTACAGCAGAATAATTCCACGAAATTAGGGCAATTAAATGACGTCAGTCCAGCTCCTGCAACTAGGCATCAATATCAATCCAGGCCTAAGCAATACAGAGACTATTCACATGGCCCAATTGGCTGCCAGACTTGGTTTTTCCGAAATTTACCTCCCCGAAGGTCAGTATGATCCCCGATTTATTTCGGAACTAGAAGGTGTGGTCGAGGAATCACGTGTAGCCCTTCACCCGAAAGAAAAATCACAGACAGTCTTGAGATCGGCTAATCTTGATGGAGTTCGCCAATTAAGCGAGGAGTTGAAAAAAGACTCACTCGGATCGGGTGTAATTCTCGACGTAAATGTTTTCATTGGACGTACTCTCAATGAAGCGATGGCAAGAGCTGAGCGAGATGCGCGGTTTACCATCGCGGAGTTGCAGGAAAGCGGACTTTTTGGAACTTTCGAACAAGCGCAGGGGCGAATCATTGAACTTGCCAGCGCGGGGGTTGAGTGTTTGATAGCAACGGTCCCCTACGAATTGGACGTCGCAGACGTTCTTGCTCAAATTCGCGCACTAGTTGTAGGGCCGGCCGTGAAACTGGGCAAATCCTAGATTTTCCCCGCAATGTCTTCTTCGATTTTATTGGCAGTGTCTTGCAATTTAGGAAGAATGTCGTTTTGCAGCTTTTCCATGTTGACTCGAGATGCATGAACAGACGTATTTATTGAGGCAATCAATCGCCTATGTGTATCCCTTACGGGAACAGCTACCGATCGCACTCCGAGTTCGAGTTCCTGATCTATAACACTCCAGCCGCTGAGTTTAACTTTTGCCAACTCCGCTAGTAACTCAGTTGGATTAGTTATTGTTTTATCGGTCCTTGGCGAAAAATCAGCTGTTGTGAGGTACCGACTAATCGCCTCGGGCGTTAACTCGGACAGGAGCACCCGACCCATGGACGTGCAGTAGGCAGGGAGTCGTGCACCCACGGTGAGTCCAATAGTCATGATGCGATTCGTTGAAGCGCGAGCTACGTAAACAATGTCGTGTTCGTCGAGAACCGATGCCGAACATGATTCATGGACAATCTCCGCAAGTGATTCAAGGTGTTGTCGTGCGATAGATGAAAGAGATAAACCAGAAAGATGGGACTGGTCTGAAATTCAAATTCCCTCACGAATCGGACTCGTCTCGGATGCCACCAGAACGCGAAGACCCCCTTTCTGGAGCGTTTGACCCCCTGTTTCAGAACGCGTAAAAATAAACTGGGTAATTCTCTTTAAAATATAAGCCAAGCTTGCATCCTTTTGATGCAGGAAGCCAAGACCCTCGTATCCATTCAACCGCATGCCCATCAACAACCACAGATGCGTTAACAAGTCACGGGATGCATAGCTTGGCCGGACTTGTTGCCGATAACGCTGATGACCTCCCCAGCATCGAGAGCCGCGACAATGGAAAGTTGTTACGGGAAATGTCCGGACAAATGGCTGCATTGCTCGACTGGTACGGGTACTTCGCCGGGGCCGCCGACAAGATCGAGGGAAGAGTTATTCCGTCCCCTAAGGCCAACTACCTGACCTACACGCGTCACGAACCTATCGGGGTCGTCGGCGCGACGCTTTCGTAAGCGGAGTAACTCCGCCCGCTCAGCACCTGCAAGTGGCTCCAAATCCATTTGTTTCGCAGTTTCCAAACGAGCTCGCTCCGCAAGACCCCCAGACCCCCCAAAGCGCTCTTATCTAACGTGAGCTCAGAGGCGACCTCAGTGATAGAACGACCCGAATCAATCACACGATGCGCGGCCTAAACCGTGAACTCAGCCGAAAACCTGAGACGACGACCTGGCATGTGAACATCCTTCCGGCAAGGACAAAACCCTGCACGAGAGGTGCCTACTTTCCTGGGTGAACCTCACCGAGCCAAGTGTGAAAACCCGAGAAGGGCAGCTCTGCTGTCGCCATAATGCAAAAGTGCTTGACCGGCGGCGTAATTAAGGGCATTCTGTGCACATGACAAACAAGCGTACGGAATGCGAACGCAAGCCACTGCCGTCGCCCGTTCATGTGAGGTCCGCCGTCGCAAGGTGGGGTCACCGACAATTTGGAGGCAATATGAAACGCTCTAGGCACTACACCCTGGCGATCGCTGGGGTTATAACGGCACTAACACTAAGTGCATGTGGGGGTTCAACCGGTGGAACTCCTAATGCGGACCAAGACATAGCCGAGCAGTCTTCAGCACCAGATACGGATAAGTGCGGTCTTGGAAACGGCACGAAGGCGACGGGGGATCCAATCACGGTTGGATCGATCGCCACCATGTCTAAGGGACTCGATTTCAGTTCTGCACCTCTTGCAGCTAAAGCGTACTTCGAATGCGTGAATGCCAACGGTGGGATCAATGGGCGTCCGATTGAATTTGTACTCGAAGATGATGGGCTAGACCCCCAGAAGGTAGGAGCTCTAGCCGAGCGATTCGCAGGTGACCAGTCAGTTGTCGCGATGGTGGCCAGCGCGTCCTTTATCGGATGTGCCATCGTCAACCCGATCTGGGTTGAGTCCAACCTCTATGAAATCGCCGGTGTAGGCGTACAGCGACCCTGCTTCTACAGCTCCAATATTGCGCCAGTAAACGCGGGTCCGCGTCTAAGTGCAATCGCGGCAACTCAGTATCTCGTTGAGGATAAGGGCATCAAGACTTTCGGTCAGATGGCCCTTGGAATCCCTGAGTTAGGTGACTGGGTGCTCCCCGGAGTGAATGAGTATCTTGCTACCGTCGGTGGAAGCTCCGTCATTAATGAGTTGACGGCGCCACCCCTAAGCAATGCAGCGCCACTCATGAACTTGATCAACTCGGAAAAACCAGGAGCTTTCGGCTCGTGGCTGCCAGCACCAGATGCGACCGTCGTCCTTAAGGCGGCCGAGCAGCAGAATCTCGGAGACGAAGTTGCGTTCACTTGTCAAACCACGTGTTACGACACGACGTTCCCAAGCCAGGTGGGCCCATACTGGAACGGGAAGTTCTCAGCGAACTCCGAATTTACACTGCTGGATGCAACAACACCAGATAACCAACAGTGGCGAGCGATTATTCAGAAGTATGGTTCGGCAGAACAACCCCGGGACTCGTTTTCTCAGGCAGGATTTATCGCAGCAATGATTTTCGTGAAGGCTCTGCTGTCCCTCGAACCTGATAAAATTAATCGTGACACGGTTTCGGAAGCCATCGTCAATGTCAAGGATTTCAGCACAGACATGCTTTGCAAGCCCTGGTACTACGGCAAGAGCGACCGACATAATGCCAACAACTCGATCCGACAGGTAGTGATCGATGATGAGGGCAAGTGGGCGATTGCGAAGGACTGCTTCGCTGTCGCCGACCCCGCCCTTGCTGAGGTGCTGAAGGCGGAACAGTCATAGAAACTGCTTAGCTAACAGTTTGTAATGCCGCGTTTGGCGCGGGAGGTCACGTTTCCGCGCCAAACGTCGCATTGTTTCTGATGTTCGTGAAAAGCGCTTGTCAACAAGTCGATGAAGAGTTTGTGCGAAAGAAGAGAGAGGTAAACACTTGCTCCCTTACGTGATTGCAGGTTTGGCCCTTGGTGCACTGTATGCGCTGTCCGGGGTCGGGCTGGTTCTTCTCTATCGTGCTACCGGCGTCTTGAACCTTGCGTACGGTGCTGTGGGCGCTCTGTGTGCACTTGTGGGATGGGAGCTCAACCAGAGTCGTGGGTTGCCACTTGAACTCGGCATACTAATAATGATCCTGCTGACTGTGACGGTGAATGTTCTCTATGGCGTACTCGTTGCTCCCCTTATGGCCCACAGGTCAGCGGTAGTGCAGGCGACCGCCACTTTGGGGTTGGCACTTGCTTGCTTGGGAATTGCTAATTGGTACTGGACGGACAAGGCACGTGCACTGCGGTTACCCACCGACGCTTTGCGCTTTGAGGTTTTTGGGGTTGCTATCAGCAGTACTCAAGCTCTTTCTGTCCTTCTCGTGCTTGTCGTGGCGGCTGTCGCTACGTGGCTTTTGCGAGTAACTCGATGGGGAACCAATATGCGGGCTTTGGCCGCGGACCGTGAACTCACTTCGCTACTTGGCGTGTCCGTGCGGAAAATTGAGGTGTTGGCGTGGGGGCTTTCTGGAGTTTTGGCCGGGGTCAGTGCTGTTCTGCTTGCAAGTCTGACCCTCTTCTCGGCTGGATGGCTCACTTTCCTTGTTATTCCAGCATTGGCTGCCGCTTTGGTAGGGCGACTTCGTTCACTATGGGGCACCGTCGCAGGTGGAATCACGATTGGGCTGGCTGAGTCACTTCTCGCACCAGTTTCCGGACTGGCTCAATTTCGCAGTGCGGCCCCCTTCGTCATCGCAATCGCCGTGACGGTGTGGCACGCTCGGAAACGCACGTACGCGATGAGACCATCTTTATGAAAGGCTTGAAAGTAATGTGGGAAAATCGCGCGAAATCTGGACTGACGATCGGTTTGCTCGCCGGGGGTTTATGGGCCCTAGCCATTCCCATGGCGGTAGATGACTATTGGTTGCGAATCCTCACCACCTCTGTGATTTATGTGGTCGTGGCCGCCGGAGTAGGACTTCTCTTCAGTCGCCTCGGCATTGTGTCCTTAAACCAGATCGCATTAATGGGAGTGGGTGGGTGGGTCTTCCTCCGACTGTCGTATTTGCTAGACGCTGTTCCTGGAATGCTTATCATGTGCCTTGCCGGTCTTGCCACGATGGGCATAGGCGTCTTGATTGGTCTACCTTCGCTTCGACTCTCAGGCCTAAGCCTTGCAGTCGTTACCCTGATGTTCGCAGCCTTTGCAGAAATAGTATTTACGTCCATAGGGTTTCCTACTGGAAATAATGGTTGGCGGGGTGAACCGGCACCGGGTGAAACCTCCGTAGCGATCCCAAGCCCCGCATTTGCTGAATCCAACACGGGCCTGTGGTTCTACGTAGTCATAACCACAACATTAATGCTCTTGTTGTTGTGGGTATTCCTCACCGGACGTTGGGGACGGGCTTGGGCTGCAATTAAGCAGTCGGAGCCGGGTGCAGCTTCGATAGGCATACATGTGACGTCAAGCAAAGTCACGGCCCTCGCAGTTGTCTCGTTTACGACGGGTGTCTCGGGAGCACTCCTTGCAGTTCCCACGGGGAGTTTGGTTTCACAGTCCTTTTCGGCGATCAGCAGTATAATTCTATTCGCGGTGGTATTGATAGGTGGCGCATTCTCCATTGTTGGGGCGGTACTTGCAGGGCTGCTATTTGTGGCTCTTCCACCGGCGCTCGAGGCATTAGTGGCGCGCATTCCCGTGGTCCTTGACTTATTGGGTCCCACATTCAACAACTTGATCTATGTTGCATTTGGCATCGGTCTCATCCAGTCACTGATTGCGTCACCTAGAGGTATCGCTGGGGACTTGGCAGGGGTTGGGGTTCGCCTCCGCCGTGCTCAACGATGGCCACTGGACCCATCAGATGCCGTATTCGCCTTTAGTGTTCTTGTTGTCCCACCTCTGTCATTGGCTCTACTGGATCTGTCGCTGGCTGTCGATGTGGTGGCAGCGATCTGGATATCCCTGTGGCTTGTTCATCCACTTCGCACGCTTTGGCCCAGTCGCTCGCCCAGAGGTATTGCCTTGATCGGAATAGCAGTAGGGATTTTGATCGGAGCTTTGGGATTCCTAGCTGGACCCTGGATTTGCTTGCTTGCAGCATTACTTGTGGTTGTGTCCGTGAATTTCTTGCGCAAGCGGCTGGCCCGACGGTTGGTAAAGATGGATGAAGAGCTAGCTTCGGAAGGAATTCATGCTTAACTGTAAAGACGTTGTCGTGAATTTCGGAGGAGTCCGTGGCCTTGACGGAGTCTCTTTAGCATTCGAACGCGGAATCAGCGGGCTGGTCGGTCCGAATGGGGCCGGAAAGACAACGATGTTGAATGTGCTATCGGGTTTTGTTTCACCGAGTTCCGGACGGGTGGACTTTGACGGAATCGACCTACTTTCGTTGAATCCCGCAGGAAGGGCCCGGTGGGGTCTTCGTCGAACCTTCCAGCAGGAGCAGTCGGTGGATTCACTCACCGTCTGGGAGAACCTTCTCGTAGCTGCCGAAAATCTTGGTTCAAGACCTGCGGACGCGCGGCAGATCGCTGATTTGGTCGGGTTGACGGAATTGGATCGTCCGGTGCCCCTACTTTCCATGTTGGAACGTCGACTCCTTGAGTTGGGGAGAACGATTATGGGTCGTCCGCGGATACTTTTTCTAGATGAACCCGTTGCCGGTTTACCGGAGGCGGAGAGTTTGCTGTTCGCGCCACTCATCGAAGGAATCTGCGAAGAATTTTCCCTTACTGTCGTGCTGGTCGATCACGATATGGATTTCGTCACGAGAACCTGCAGCAATATCGCCGTCCTTGATTTCGGTCGACTCATCGCCTATGGCGACTGTGTTTCTGTGCTTAGTGATCCTGCAGTGAAGGCTGCCTACTTGGGAGTAAGTAATGAGTCATGAGGGTCTGATCGTTCGCGGATTGAGCGTTGCGCGTGCTGGTCGCGAGGTGGTGCGAGCCGTGGACCTCGACGTGCTACCTGGCCGCATCACGGCATTACTAGGTCCGAACGGCGCGGGTAAGTCATCATTGGTGCTAGCGCTTGCCGGGGTCCTTCCACTGCTTGCGGGAACAGTTCAGTGCGGTGGAACAGATGTAACAGGGCGCCGACCGGAGAGCGTGCGGCGCAGTGGACTTGCCATTGCCCCGGAGGGTCATCGTGTGCTGGCTGAACTGACCGTCTCAGACAACTTGCGAGTTGCAGCCTCGTCACTACCTCGTGGGAAATGGAACGAGGAACGCGACAGGATCTTTTCTTGGTTTCCTGAACTAACGGGGCTTATGAACCAGCAGGCTGGGAGCCTCAGTGGTGGTCAACAGCAGATGTTGGCACTCGCCCAAACCCTCGTAGGAACACCTCGAGTGGTCGTCATCGACGAACTTTCGTTGGGACTGGCACCCATCGTGGTGAGTAGATTGCTTCCGACACTGAAAGACGTCGCAGCCTCGGGAATCGGCATCTTACTTATCGAGCAGTTCACAACTGTCGCTCTTGACCTCGCCCAAGATGCACTGGTGATGGTCAGAGGAGTCATTAGGCTGCGGCAAACCACCGAGGTGCTCCAATCAGATCCGTCATTGATTCAGGTGGCCTATCATCTAGGTTCGGGTGAAACTAAGTTGCGCAACTGAGCGACTGCTTCTTTTGCGGAAACTGGTAGCAGTAAGTCCGGCTTGTTGGTTCCGTGGATTTGAACCCTAAATTTGAGATTACAAGGAAAAAGAAGAGAGTCAACTTATGAGGAGATTTTTGAAGTACACAAGTGCTCGCGAGCACTTTAACGAGTTTGTCGACCGCTCAGAGGCTTAGACAGAACAAACCAACTGACCCATTGTTGCTACAGGAAACCATGCTAAATTCGAGTACACAGACGGGGGCTCGCAATTTAATTCCCGGACAGTGCGCAAACAATGCCGACTAATGGGGGTGAAATGCTCCATGGGGCAAACCGGGTCCTGTTTGAACTACGCGACCGAGGAACCGTAGTGGAGTATTTTCAAACACGAGTTCTACAACCGGCACGCTTTCGCGAGCCTAGCGGGACTCACTGCAGGGGTCGAGGGACACGTCTACCGCTACACCACCACCAGAAGGTATTCAAAGATCGAAAATATCAGCCCACTCAACCACGAGCTAGGCTCTCATCACACCGCGGCAATCGCCGCATAAACCGTATCCACTAAACGGGGTGAACCTCACGGGTCGATGCACGGGCCCTCCACTCATCTGACTGAAGTTTGACCAGTTCAGTGGCCTAAGCCAGGTCAATACCTGACAAATCACGCTCGATCTGGACGGCACACTCCTGTAGATACGGAAGGAGATCTTCTTTCAGTGAATCGATGGAAACACGTGCTGCGTGACCTGAGGTGTTGATCGACGCGACGACACGACCACTTCCAGCCCTCACTGGGACTGCGATCGATCTGACACCCTGCTCGAGTTCCTGATCTAGCAGGCTCCATCCTTGCTCCCGAACGCGCTCAACCTCCTCGCGCAATTCAGATACTGTCGTGATCGTCTTGCTCGTGAGAGGCTGCATGTCAATGGTAGCGAGGTATGCCTCAAGTTGATCTTCGTTCAGTGCCGCCAAAGCCACTCGGCCCATTGAAGTGCAGTAGGCCGGTAGTCGCGCCCCAACTGACAGATTAATACTCATAATTCGATTGGTTGAGGCTCGGGCCACGTATACGACGTCGTCACCATCCAAGACTGATGCAGAACAGGATTCATGGGTTTGCTCAGAAAGAATTTCAAGGTGTCTCTGTGCGATATTGGCGACTGAGAATGATGAGAGGTAGGAATAGCCTAATTTCAAAATACTTGGGCGCAATGAGAACCATCGGCCATCGCTAGTAATGAAATTTAAGTGCTCTAAAGTAATCAGGAAGCGCCGCGCGGCTGCGCGGGTCAGGTTCGTCTCGCGAGCAACTTCCGACAGGGTAAGACGTGATTTCTCGTTCGAGAAAGCTTGAATAACGGCTAACCCGCGCTCGAGTGATTGGACGAACTCAGGGGGTCTTTCATTATCTGCCGAATTTGACATGTGGAAATCATATCGTACGTATACCGAACACATTGACACGTGCGTGTAGGGGCCGGACAGGTGCGCCCCGTCAGCCTTTCGGCTGGTGAGTCTCTCTCCTGCCCGCCCTCCGAACCGGACGTGCGGCTTCCACCGCATGCGGCTCTCCACATGTTCATGCCGTCTGTGCTGGTCCCCATGGTGTTGGGATATGAGAACCGCGATACCGGTAGCGGGTTACTGAATGCTGCCAGCAGCGGTGGAACTCCACCCCTTTGGCGCGTATTTCCCATCCGGGAACGTGGCGCCTGATGAGGGTGCACATGTTCAGTTTGGGGTGACGTTTCTTCAACCAGCCCACGATCCTCCAAAACGCGAAGTGATCGAAGCCAAAGACTTCGCCGATGGGTAGATATAGATCGCGGTGGTCCCGGCACGACTTCCCCGGATTTGCCGGCGCTGGACATGCCAGCCGAGGCTAGGCTGCAGTGAAGCGTCCTTCCAAAGGCATGTTAATCGTCCTAACCGATCTGCTCAACTCGGGCTTTCTATGTTTGCGGCCACGATTCCGAGTAACTTCGCGGCAGCATCCTTTAGTGGCCTACTCGGATTCCAAATCGCGGTCAACGGACGAATCAAGTTAAGTGGGTGTGCAACCGCGACCAGCCTCCCTGACTGGATGTGCCCCACTACGGCGGTCGTCGAAACCACGGCGGGACCAAGACCAGCCAACGCGGCACCGATGAGCGCCGCCGTTGAGCTCGCTTCAAAGCTGACGTTGAGCGTTGTACCCAGAGCCACCTCGAAGGTCGTTCTCGTACCGCTTCCCGGCTCGCGAAGTAGATACTGAGCAGCCTGAAGCTCCTGCAAGGGAACACGAGTCGACGCTAGCGCCCAAGGGTGGGTAGGCACCACCGCGATCTCCACCATGTCCGTACCGACCTCGCGGCTGCTGAGGTCGGTGGGGATTTCGGTCGTCTCGATAAATCCCAGATCCGCCTGAGCCTGTCGAACTAGACGTATCGCGGCTGCGCTATTTACGACACGCAGAACGACTCCAATTTCCTCGTGAATCACATTTAACTCACCCAGCCATCGCGGAAGCATGTACTCGGCAATCGTCAGACTGGCTGCCACAACCAGTCCCGATCGACGCCGGCTACCCAAGGCCGCCATGCTCCGTTGCATCAACTCAGACTCGTGCAGCACACTCGCGGCCCAAGCTGCCACTGCCTTCCCGTCGGTTGTGAGGTGCGACCCGTGCGTTGATCGGTGCACAAGTAGCAAACGCCATCGAGCCTCAAATTCTCTAAGCTTCGCGCTCGCTGAAGGTTGACTGATACCCGCGCGCCCGGCTGCCGCACTGATACTGCCCAACTCGTCGATCCACACGAGTAGGCGCAGTGATTCAAGGTCGAGTTCTGGAAGCGTGGCCATAGTCATAGCCTATGACGCTAGGTCGTATTGGTGGGTTCCATCCCGGTGTGAGCAACGCAAGGATCCTCATATGGAAAATAAAATTTCCGCGCGGGCAGTGGCGACGATCGCAACGTCGCTGGTGGCCGCGGTGATTTCAATAAAACTCAGCAGCTTTATCCCGCTGATCGGACCTTTGCTGTGGGCTTTGATCATCGGCGTTGTTGTCGCGAACAGCCCCGAGCCCATCTCCGGGCGCCTGCGTACCACCGGTGGCGGAGTGAAAATGATGTTGCGCCTTGGTGTGGCGATGATTGGACTAGAGCTTTCACTTTTTGACCTTCTGGCTCTGGGCGTGCCGGGCCTCGCGGTGATCCTCGCGACAGTTACCGCAACGTATTTCGGCACGGTCTGGCTTGGCCGGATACTTCGACTCGACTCTGGTTTAGTCCAACTCATAGCCGGTGGGTTTGCGATCTGTGGCGCAGCGGCGATCGTGGCAATTAGCGAAACCGTGCGAGCCAATCGTCGCGACGTCGGCCTTGCCCTCGCGCTCGTGACGCTCTTTGGAAGCCTGATGATTATTCTCATTCCCGCAAGTTCCCGCGCCCTTGGCCTGTCCACCGAACAGGCCGCCGTCTGGGCGGGCGCAAGTATCCACGAAGTGGCCCAAGTGGTTGCGGCAGCCTCACTCATCGGAACTGCCGCCCTCGCCCCCGCGATCACCATCAAACTCGGCCGCGTCCTCCTACTCGCCCCCGTCGTCGCTTTCGCTGGTCGGTCTCGCGGTGATGCAGAGCGCTCAGCATCTCCGCTCCCGTGGTTCGTGACCTCCTTTCTGGTTGCGGTCGTCATTGCCACCACAGGAGTGCTACCGCCTGCAGTGCTTCGAGTAACTGATCTGATCACGGTTCTCCTGCTTGCGGCTGGAATGTTCGGCCTCGGAACAGGGATAGCGGTAAAAGACCTGTGGCCTATTCCCAAAAGTGCTCTGGCCCTCTCCGTCGGAGCAACCGCCATCGCTGCAGGTGTATCCCTCGTTTGTGTCGTGACCCTTGTCTAACTCACTGAGTTCAGTGAGTTTGGTGAAATCAGAATTGGGCGACGGCGCGTTGAACCCTCGTGTTCTCGGGACAAGGTTCGCCGAACTTGGGCGACCGCTCAGAGGCTTAGACAGAACAAACCAACTGACCCATTGTTGCTACAGGAAACCATGCTAAATTCGTGTGCTGTAGTGACTATGCGAATCCAAACTGGTCAGAGATCTGTGTGGATCTGACCAGTTTGGATTCCCGTCAGACTTGGTGCGGTGATTGATTGCACTAACTCTGGTCGCCTTTTTTGAGCATTCGCGTTATCTGAACCAGGCGACGAGATTGGAAGCCAACGGCGTCCAATTCCGTCTCGGTAGGCGGCACCGTAGCGTTTTGCGAAGTGTGGCTGGCGCCGTAGGGGTTTCCGGCAGCGAACTGAATTGGGTCGGCATAGCCAGGTGGGACAATGATCATTCCCCAGTGGTAAAACACATTGTTGATTGCCAGAATCGTACTTTCCTGACCTCCATGCCTCGTTGCGGAAGACGTGAAAGATGTTGCGCATTTATTGACCAGCGAGCCTTGGGCCCATAAGGGTCCTGTTGAGTCAATAAATGACTTTAGTTGAGAGGCCGGAAGGCCAAATCGTGTTGGGCTTCCCAGCATGACCGCATCGGCCCACAGGAGATCCTCGTGCGAGGCATCGATGAGGTGACGCGTCGCCTTGCGATGCTCGGTCCATTGTGGGTTGGATTTGATAGCTTCTTCGGGCGCGGTCTCAGCCACTGGGCGAAGTCGGACTTTTGCACCCTCTTCTTCGGCGGCCTTTGCCGCTTCCACCGCCATATCATGGACTGTTCCGGTTGAGGAGTAATAAATAATCACGACTCGAGGTGCTTTACCTCCGGACTTCTTGTCTGGAGCAACCAAATCCTTGTTTTTTTTACTCATTAATTCTCCTCCACTGGTTGAATCGCTCTGGCGGCTTGCGTACAAACGTTCACTATGCGTACTATGCGTACTATGCGCGTTAGTGAGCAACATGTCAAGCCACTAAAGGATGGAATCAATATGAGATTTGACTCTGGAGATAGCACCGATGCTATGGGAGATCATCGCAGCATTGACCTTGGAGTCCCGGTGGACGCGAGCGGTGACGACGACTTGGCCGCGCTGGTGCTGAGTCTCAGGTCGTCTCTTGAATTGTGGAATCCGGCGTCTGCGTTCGGATTACCGAAATCCCATCATGGGTGAAAGTATTCCCCCGGTTAAGTATGGCATCGGGGATGTTCAGGGCGGGGGTGATGATGAAGGTACAGATTCGCCTATGGCCGCAGCACGCAGAATAGAAAATTCGCAAAGCCAGTTGGGTGCATTCATCAATGTGTGCAATGAGGAAACTATTGCTTCGGAAGTAATGCCTTTCAAACCAGAGAGTTCTACTCTGGCGGGCTGGTCTATAGCCGTCAAGGACAACATTGATGTTGGTGGGATGCCGACGACAGCAGGAACGTTGATTTGGCGCAGCCATGTTGCAGATCGAGATGCTGAAGCGGTCCGGGCCGTACGAAATGCAGGAGCTTTCATCGTCGGTAAAACCAACATGGACGAACTCGGATGGGGAGGCCTAACCGACAATCCCCATTATGGAAGAACAAACAATCCATGGGACCTGTCAACCTTCGTAGGGGGTTCCAGCGGGGGATCCGCGGCAGCCGTAGCTTCTCGCGTCTGTCGTGCTGCGCTTGGCACGGACACCGGAGGATCTGTGCGCTTGCCCGCATCTTTCACTGGAATTGTCGGATATCGACCTTCATGGGGAGGTGTTAGCGCTGAGGGCGTACGTGCGCTAGCTCCGAGCATGGATGTCGTTGGTGCCCTGGCAACGAGCGTGCAGGATGTCGACCTGATACGCGATGCCATCCGGAGACGACCTCTAACGTCCAAAGGGGTCTTATCACCGAATAAAGAAAGGGCCAACGAACGCGAATACGTCATCGGATTCGACCCCTCATTCTTAGACTTCGCTACAAATGATGTGGCCAGGGTCACCGAACAGGCGATCACATCCGCCGCAAATGCAGGCTGCATCGTGCAAGAAGTTCGGGTCAAGGAATTTTCTACCTACCTTGAACCGTGGATGATCCTGCACATGGCAGAGCCAGCAGAGTTGTATAGCGCCATGCTGCAAGAGTCTCCTCACCTTCTTTCAGCAGATGTGAAGGGTCGGCTTCGAGCCGGACAAGCTTTTACATCAGGTGATCTAAGGCGTGCCATGCTCTACCGGTCTTGGTTCTCGGCTCGGTTCTTCGAGTTACTCGGCGAAGTTGATGCACTGCTGACCCCGACTGTGCCCTTCGGGGCGGTTCCGCACGGGACCCGGCATATTCAAATAGGGCAGGAAGAGCATGACATCTTTGCGCTCCTGCCACGCTTTACGGGCCTGGCGTCGATTAGTGGTGCTCCTGCCATTTCTTTACCGGCCGGATTGTCCACAGTTGGACTTCCCATTGGAATTCAACTTATTGGCAAGCTGAACCGGGATCAGCGGCTACTTGACGTCGCACATCGAATTGAAGGAATTCTTGGTTGGTCGATTCAACCTCGTATTGTATTCGGGGATCGAAGGAGTTGGAATGACAGGTGAGTTCTGGGTGGTAAGTAGTGCCGACGTGCGCGGATTGGGACCTCGTGCAACGCAAGATCTTGTAGATTGGTACACGGAGGATCGGTTACCGAACCACGCATTTGCAGAACAGTGTCGTTCGGCTTGGCTGATTGAGTCTGCTGCACATCCGGACACGTTCGGAGAACCATTTTCGAAGGTGAGCGCCGTTTACCAGGTTCGAGACCCACGTTCGTTTGCGGCTGGCTCTTTCGAAAGTGATTGGGAGTGGGGCGGGCGTTGGGAAGTTCGTCGCCCGCGCGTATTGGTCCGCAGGCTTCTCGCTTCCTTCGACTTCACTGATGACGTCGGGGACTGGTGGGCAACAGTCCGAGTCAATTTTAATGAGACGTCTAATCGTGATCGCGAGCAAGAGAAATCCTTTAACCACTGGTACACGTTTAAGCACATGCCCGAAGTCTGTGGAAATGAAGGATTTCGACGGGCGTGGCGACTAAAGCGCCATGGGAATCCGATCGCCGGACACCAAGATGAGGATTACTGGGCTATCTACGAACTTGATGCGCCTGAAGACCTGATGAAGCCGGTCTATCGTGGCCCTTTCTGGGATGGCGTATGGGGACGCAACATCGAGCGCGGCAGCCTCGCTCGATCGTATCATCGGGTACACGCACGAATCGGAACTGTTGCACGATGACAACGAACAGAGTCCTTGACTTCGAAGTTTGGGGTGCACCCTTGAAGAATGCGGAGTCGGTTGTCCTTGGGATTCATGGAATTACCGCAAATCGATACGCAATGCATCGGTTAGCAAGGTCGCTACCGCCGCACATTTCGTATCTGGCTCCAGACTTGCGTGGGCGTGGCCGAAGTTCTGACGCCGGACAGCCATACGGGATCCGCCAGCACGTCAAGGATCTCACTGCGCTGATGGATTACTTGGACTGTGGGGAGGTGGACGTCATTGGTCATTCGATGGGTGCTTTCGTTGGCTCCATGTTGTCCTGTGCACACCCAGATCGTGTCAAGAGCCTCACGATGGTCGATGGCGGCATTCCTATGCCTCTACCAGATGGTGCAGATCCCGACTTAGTCTTGACTCGAGCTCTTGGACCGACAATCGCGCGTCTTGACGAGCAGTTCCAGGACTTCGATGACTACCTGAAGTTTTGGGCAGCTCACCCGGCCATGGCAGAAGTGGATCAGGAGTATTTGCTTGCCTATTCTCGACATGACGTGGTTCCAGATATCCATCCGCTGCGTAGCGCGGCTAACCGGGAAGCGGTTTTCACCGACGGACGCGAATTGATGATTGACGAGGAAGTTCGTGGTGCGGCAACTCGTGCTCCGGTCACGACAGCGCTCTTCCGGGCGGCCCGAGGAATGTTAAATGAGGAAACACCTCGAATTACGAGGGTGATGGCCGACCAATGGCTGTCAACCCGATCGGAAGCAACATGTGTTGAGATTGCTGACTGTAACCATTTTTCGATTTTGGCGAACCCATCAGCGATCAACGTTGTTACACGTCGTTGGCACGACTACCCGAAAAACCCTTGACCGAGCCTAATATAACCGATATCTTCACTATGCGCACAGACGTCCGGCTTGCGAACGAAGGAGCACAGGTGGTTGATATTCATGTCCCGATACTCATTGTCGGAGGTGGGGCGAGTGGGCTTTCGTCGTCGATAGCACTTTCAAATCTGGGTGTTGACCACCTCCTCATCGAGCGACATCCGACCACTTCCCACGCTCCCAAAGCACACATTTTGAATCAAAGAACCATGGAAATCTTCCGTCAGCTTGGGATCGACGACCTTGTCTATGGCGCTGGAAGCACGGGTCAGCACCTGCAGAACTCGACGTGGCGCACATCATTAGGTGGGGACGAGCCAGGGGACGGCAGGGTGTTTGCTCAAATCGATGCATGGGGCGGCGGTGAGTTGCGGGGGATCGTGGAGAAGACCGGACCCAATCCTCCGTGCAGTTGTCATCAGATCAAACTCGAGCCACTAATGCACGCTCACGCTGCAAAGGTTGCCCCGCGCCCTCTACTTTTCAACCATGAAGCGGGCGACTTACAGGTCGATGACGAGGGCGTAACGGTGACTGTCACCGATCGGGAAAGCGGACAACAAACAGTCGTTCGCGCTGATTACCTCGTCGCAGCAGACGCCGGACGATCAATTGCACCTGCAATGGGAATCGGTTGGATCGGAGCCACCCAACTTCAAGACAATGTCAGCATACATTTTAAGGCGGACCTATCAGATTTCGTTGAAGACGGTTGCATTTTGAATTGGATCGTGAATCTTGGCAGTTCAGATTCCTTCGGTCTCGCGAGCGGAGTACTTGTTCCTGTGGGACGCGGAGGTTTGTCGTCAGACTGGGTAATGCACTTCGCGTTTCCGCCCGATGCAGTAGAGGTTAATGCGGAAGTGCTAACGCGTCGCATGCGTTCACTACTCAAACTGCCAGACCTTTCAGTTGAAGTTCATCAAGTAAATCACTGGGTGCTCGAGAGTGTGATCACTGAAGCTTTCCAGAGCGGTCGCGTGTTCATGGTTGGTGATGCGGCACACAAGCATCCTCCGACTATCGGAATCGGAATGAACTCCGCGTTTGGTGACACGAGCAACTTGATGTGGAAACTTGCCTGGATAGTGAAGGGACTCGCAGAGCCGCGACTTCTTGAGTCCTATGAACCAGAGCGGCGCCCCGTGATTCAACGAAATATCGATTGCGCAAACACAACATATTACAGCCACATGATCGTAAACACCGCTATGGGTCTCATGCCTGGGATGGACGAGGCAGCGAGAAAGCACGCTTTTGAAACGTTCTTCGCTGATAATCCAGAAGGTGAGCGTCGTCGTGCGAGGGCTCAGAAGATGATTGAGTCCGTCCTAAAAATGGAGTTCCAAGCAATGGCACTAGAACTAGGCTATGAATATGTTAGCGAGGTGATCTGCTTCGATGGGCGTCAGCCGATTCGTCAGCCTGATCCGACTGGGTGCGACTACGTTCCACTCGCCGAACCAGGGCATCGCATGCCACATGCATGGATCACTGACGGTCAGGGGGCTCGCCGATCGACTCTCGACATGACAGGGGCGATGGAAAACTTTTCGCTTTTCATTGGCTCGAATGGTGCAGCGTGGGAAGAGGTCGTCGAGTCCGTTGGTGAGGCGACGGGGGTTCCCTTGGTCTCCCACCGTCACGACAGGGAGAAGGCCGAAAACTCATCTTGGTGGGAAGATCTTGGTCTGGCAGATGATGAATGCCTCTTAGTTCGCCCTGATAATCACATTGTGTGGAGGGGCGCTGCAGATGTGGGACAACCTGAACAGCGCCTGACTGCCGCAATAGTCCAATCCATCGGAAGGTGGTATCAGCCGTGACTTACTATCGTGCTGTGGGGAGTATTCCCAAGAAACGCCATTATCAAATGCGCAACGACGAAGGCGGGCTCTTCAAGGAAGAACTCATGGGTGTGGAGGGTTTTTCGTCGGACAGTTCACTTCTCTACCACCGGTACTCCCCCTCCGCGATTTTGGCTGCTCGTGAAGTCTCGGATTCACCTGAACGAACAACCCTGACACCCAATAGTCCACTTCTACCAAGGCATTTTCTCACCCATCAAGTAAACGCAGGCGGAGATCTTGTGCAAGGTCGCAGGATCTTGGCGGGTAACGCAGACGTTGTGATCTCTTATGTCACGGCGGACCAATCAAGTCCCTACTACAGAAATGCGACAGGTGACGAGTTAATTTACATAGAACATGGCACAGTTGAACTGGAATCGGTTTTTGGCCGACTCGTCGCATCTTCTGGCGACTATGTAGTGGTGCCTATGTCGACGACGCATCGCTGGGTAGTGATTTCCGGATCGGTTGGCGCTCTCGTATTCGAAGCTCGAGGACATATTCGGCCCCCACGCAGATACCTGTCTGACTATGGTCAATTTCTCGAACACGCACCCTTCTCCGAGCGAGACCTCCGTGTAGTGGAGGGTCCATTGGTAGTAGAAGGCGAAGATGTCCCAGTATTGGTCCGCCATTCACAAGGAGTGACGCAATACACGTACAGGCACCATCCATTCGATGTGGTGGGCTGGGATGGGTGCCTTTATCCGTACGCATTTTCCATCCACGACTTCGAGCCGATCGTCAAGCGGACGCATCTGCCACCTCCAGTTCACCAGACCTTCGAGGGCCCCAATTTTGTCGTTTGTTCTTTCTGCCCTCGCCCATTTGATTTTGACCCGGAAGCGGTACCTGTTCCTTACTATCACGCGAACGTTGATTCCGACGAAGCAATTTTTTGGGTTTCGACAGACCCGATGTCAAAGAAATACGGAGGAATCGAGCCAGGCTCATTCACCTTGCATCCTGGCGGTTTCGTACATGGCCCGCAACCAGGGCGCACCGAAATGGCCATAGGGAAGCCTGGAACGGACGAATTATTCGTGATGCTGGATACTTTTCGTCCACTTAATCTTGGTGCGGCGGGACTATCCGTTGAAAATGAGGACTATGCCTGGACATGGGCGAAGGGCGAAGGGGCGATTGAGGCGGCTCAGCAATCGTGAATTCCACGAACGCACCCTTGGCAGGCATGAAGGTTCTGGAGCTCACACACGTTGCTTCGGGCCCATTCACTGGGCAACTTCTAGCTGACCTGGGTGCGGACGTCGTTAAAGTAGAGCCCCCCACCGGTGATCAAATGCGTCAATGGCCTCCCATCATGAATGACCCCGGAGCATCTGAGTCGTCGTACTCCTACAACTTTGCCTCATTGAATCGCAGCAAGCGAAGCATTGCACTGGACCTCAAGAACGCAGATGATCTCGAAACTGCTCGGGCTTTAGCTTGCCGTACAGACGTGATTGTGGAGAACTATCGTCCTGGCGTTTTGGATAAACTCGGGCTTGGATTCGACTGGATTAGCGAGCGGCGAACCGGGATCATCTACTGCTCTATTTCCGGATTCGGTCTGAGCAGTCCGTGGGTGAATCGTGGTGCGTTCGATGTTGTAATCCAAGGTATGAGCGGCCTCATGAGTGTTACCGGTGAGCGAGACGGACAACCAACGAAGTCAGGTGTGCCTTTTGGGGATTTTGTTGCTGGTCTCTATGCGGCACTCACGATTTCCTCGTACTGGAGAGGAGCCGCCGACTCAAGAGAAAACGTGAGACTGGACGTGCCGATGCTGGACTGTCTCGTCGCAACTGCAGCGCTGCAGACGAGTGAGTACTGGGGGACTGGTCAAGATCCCATCGCACTGGGCTCAGCTCATCCGAGGAACGCTCCATACCAAGCCTTTGAGGCATGTGATGGACATTTTACTATTGCGGCGGGCAATGATCGACTCTGGGAAAGAGTGTGCGAGGCTATAGACATCCCCACACTGGCAATGGAAGAACGATTCGCGACACAAGCACTTCGAGCGTCCAATCAAAACGAACTAGCATCCGTGCTTACACCTATATTCAAGGAACGTTCCGTTGCCCATTGGCTTGATAGATTAGCGGAGTTCGGTATTCCCAGTGGACCGGTCTTGTCTTTCAGCCAATTACTCGAACACGAGCATGCACGGTCGACTGGGCTAGTAGCCGACTTGCCCGCGCCATGTATACCATCAGGAAAGACCGTCGTGTACCCCGTCCGAACTGTGGCTGCTGGGACTCGTTCTATGGGACCGCCCCCGTTGCTGGATGGGAATCGCGAGGAGATTCTCGACGAATGGCTAGGCTGATGAAATCAGACCTTATCCGAGTATTTCACGAAACTGACTCTACGCGTGTTGTTCTCGATGATGCTGCGCACCACAATAAATTGAGCGCGGAACTCGTAGAAGAATTGATCGGCGTAGTTGAGGATCTGAACACGAATCCGACCGGGCGCCTAACGATCGAGGGTTCACACGCGACCTTCTGCGCAGGCTTCGACTTGGATGGGCTTAAGGATTTAACGAACGAGTTACTTGCCTGGAGATTCCTTCGAATCGGCTATCTCTTGGAATTGCTATACGCCTACCCAGGAGTGACGGTCGCTGTGGCACGCGGCCCAGCTATCGGCGCTGGAGCCGATATTTTTGCGGCATGCGACATCAGAGTGGCTAGCCCCTCTGTTTACTTTCGATTTCCTGGTGCTCAATTTGGCGTGATCTTAGGGTCGCGAAGACTGGTTTCGCTCGTAGGGGGAGCCGCCGCAGCCCAGTGGATCACTGTGGGAAATACGATTAATAGTGCTAGTGCTCTTAATGTTGGGTTAGTTACTCACTTAAGAGACCTCACCAATGCTGATGTTGAGACGATCGCTTTGGAGCTCCTCCCGTCAATCAACCAGCGCCGAGCACGTCAGGTGGCAGCGCTCATGAACCGACCAGAGCCAGGCGTCGGTCTAGCGGACTTGGCAATGTCAATCAACTTGTCGACGGACCTCAAAGCGCAGATGCTCACCTACATAAACCTACGACTCAGAGATAGGAAGGATTAAACATGAGTGTGGAATCAAAGAATGACTCCGGTCTTGCGGAGTTCGTTTCCGAAATTGACGGGATTCTTAATCGAGACCCAGACGAACAAAACCTCACTAAAGAGGTTGCCACCCAATTGGAGAAACTGCTGGCTGGACCGTTTACCCTTCCGCTGGAGTTCACTCGCCCTCGAAAAGATCGCTACGTAATGTATCCCCTCTATGTCGATCCGGAGAAACGATTCAGCGTGGCCGCCGCGGTGTGGAACGTTGGGCAAGCCACTCCTGTCCACGGTCACGACACGTGGGGTGTGGTGGGGATTTACTCAGGAATTGAGGGAGAGACGCGGTACAACAAGCCATTGGTTGAGGACGTCCCGTTGACGGTAGCCGAGGATGGCTTGAAATGGCGGTCGGGCGAGGTAACCATTTGTTGCACGACGGATGATGATGTTCATCAAGTTGCGTGCATCGGGGACGAACCATGCATCGGCATTCACGTGTATGGCGACGATATTGGGACTTTGTCACGTCGATCATATGACCCGGTGACGGGTGAAGTTAAGTGGTTTACGTCCCACTGGGAGACTTCGCCAACATCCTCATGAGTGCCCTAGGTGTGTATGGTGACTTTGCAAGGCGAAACAAATCACTAGGTGTACCCAGACTTCTCCCGCCTTTACTTTTTGTGGGCACGTTTCTCATTGGCCTAAACACCACAATGTTCAATGTGGTACTGCCGGAAATCGTGAACAAGACTGGCGCCACGCCGATTCAGAGCAATCTTGCGGTCATTAGTTATCTAGCTGTCATGACGGCTCTGCTACTGCCGTGCGGCCAGATTTCCGATCGGGTAAGTAGTCGAGTTTTTCTCTCGATTGGCTTCGGATTAATCGCGCTTGGAGGCACAGCTATTGCCATCACCTGTGAGGCGAACGTCTTGATAGGTCTACGGATGCTTCAGGGAGCAGGCGCGGCCGTCATTCTCTCGGCTGGTGGAGCGGCAATTGTTAGGGTGATACCGAAGCATCGAATTCCTGCGGCAATGGGTGTCTATTTGGCAGGTTTTTCGCTTGGTCAGGTGGCTGGGCCAGTGCTTCCTGGCTTCCTCCATAATCTATTCCCCTTTGAGTTGTTCTTCATCCCGTTTGCTCCTGTTGGTGTCATGATTTTGGCCGCTGGCTGGATCGTCTTGCCCAGCTCGCCTTTGAAGTGGCCAGTTCTCATCGATCGATGGGGCGCGCTATTCGCCGTACTAGGCAGTTTCTGTCTTTTTGGATTGACCACAGTTCCATCTGGTTTCGTCTCAAGCCCCTTAATCATGGTAACCCTAATCGCGCTCGCAATCGTGTCAGGAATTGGACTGTGGCGGTCAGGGTTGAGAAGCCGACAACCGTTAGTTGATTCCGTGTTGCTGCGCAATCACGCATTCATGCGGCCCCTTCTCGGCACGGCTGTAATGATGCTTCCTCGCCTCAGTCTTCCGATAGTTTTAGTTCTTTACCTACTGGCTGTTGTCGGTTACTCTCCGGCGCGAGTTGCGTTAGCCGTGGCTCCACTCGCGATAGGCGTGACGTTGTCATCTCTCATGGCTGGCGTGACTCTGCGCTGGTGGCGAACTGAGTCGACGACGAGAGCGGGGGCGTTGTTAGCGACTTTCGGTCTTGCAGGTGTTTGGATCTCGCTTGAAACTGACTCGCTGGGAGGCCTTGCTAGTGCCATGGCCATTATTGGTCTTGGCTCTGGGCTCTATGGCGCCCTTGCATCGGGCTTGGTCCTGAGCCGAGCGCCGCAGGATCGTGCTGGATCCGCCAACGGACTGCGCGCCGCTGCCACAACGATGTCGTATTCGGTAGGGGTGGCAATAGCGTTAGCCATACTAATGCGGGGGCTTTCCGCAAATGAGCGCGAAAATTTCTATGCAGCCAGCGGTTTACCTGCCTCCGCAATTACGCAAGCTCAGGGCTCAATGACGATTTTTTTGATCGTCTGCCTGGCTTGCAGTTGCGCTGCGGCGGCACTAGTGTCTTCGGTCAGACAATCAAATTCGATCGGGCACCCGGAAAAGGAGATTGTGGCTTGACGGCATCCTCTGAGACGGACATAATTGTTCTCTGAGCACACAAACGTGCGCTATTCGAACAATCGAGGAAGTGTATGGGAAACAAAGCCGTAAGTGGTGGAGTTCAAAAATCTCACTACACCACGAAATTTGGATCCTTGAATTCGTGGGACAAGGGCGGCGTCGACATTATTAACGACGATCCGCGACATTATGCCTTTTCCAATGTATACGAAGTCGCCAATATGAGTAAGCCTTGGGAAAAAGTGGCGGTGGGTAAAAATCTTGAATACGTGCTCGAAGTGATTCGAGCGGAGGGGGTATCGCAATGGCGCATTGCAGCGCACGACGAATTTGCCTTGTCGCTCGACGGCGAGATACTCATTGAGCTTCTGGCCATCGAGAGTAGCCCGCTCGCGGAAAATGCCCGAGGTTCGATCGCGCTGGATGCAGATCCTAAAGGTACCAAAATGGGCACAATCACCTTACAAAAAGGGCATCAAGCGCTTCTCCCCGCTGGCCGGGCTTATCGGTTTTCAACTGCTGGGACGGGTGTGATTCTCATGCAGACAATCGAAGGACCAGACACGCTATACCGCTGGTCTGAGATCTGTCAAAGCTTCTGATTCCACATTTTTTAATAAGGTAACTAAGGAGATTCTTTCAATGTGTGTTATGGATGTACAGCAATCAGCAGATACAAACGAAGAGGGATATCACGAGTTTGATCTCGGGGAATTCCACTTCCGTCGCGATGAGTTCTTTGTCTACATCAGTTGGCCCACCGGGAATCACATTATGAGCGTAGACGCGTTTTTACGTGCGCTTCAAAGGGATGTTGCATGGGACTTCTTCTATGGAGTCGTGAACTTCGATGGTGTCTTCGGGACCGTGAATCACTATGGAACCGTTGACATCTTCGCCGGAAGGTACAACGAGTCATACCGGAAAGCTGAACTTGATTACAGCGAAAACGTTGAAACTCCTAAGATCCGAGAGACATTCAAGTCGATTCTGGGAGACTGGACAAACGAAAATTTTGATCCTTTCGCCTCCCCGCACGAAACAGGTTCACCGTTTGGGATAAAAAATGGTGGCAATAATGCTGCCGTGACGCGACAAAGAGTAGCCGCTACGCGTATGGTCGCTGTCCCCGGCGATGAACAAATTCGAACTGATGAAACGGGACATTCAATAAATCGCATGTTTCTCGACGTTGATCAAAGTGAACCCGTCATTGCTGCTGAGCCTGGATTTGAAGGCGAGTTGGCGGCCTTTAATCTTTTTGCCTACCTGTCACGTTCTGACGTAACGTGGAACCCTTCAATTGTGAGCGCCTGCAAGGATTCACTCTTCTGCCCCACGACAGAGGAATACATTCTGCCGATTATTCATGGAAACGACAGAGTTGAGTGGTTCCTCCAAATGTCAGATGAAATCACGTGGGAAGTTGAAGATCGAGACACTGGCGCGGCGAGATCTCGGGTGACCATGAAAGCCGGCGACATTTGTGCGATGCCCGCAGACATTCGACATCAGGGTTACTCCCCAAAGCGTTCTATGCTTTTAGTCTGGGAAAACAACTCGACCGAAATTCCCGAGATGATTGCAAGTGGCAAGGCATCTACATACCCCGTTGAGTTTTAGTCCGTGCAGACAAAATTGCTGATCGGCGGAGAGTTTGATGACGCCATTGATGGTGCCACAATTGAGGTTCTTGATCCGCATGACGGTAGTGTCTTGGCCCATGTCGCAGAGGCCAAGGCCACGGATGTTGACAAAGCGGTCGCCGCAGCCAAAGCAGCGGCCCATGGTTGGGCCCGGACACCTGCCTCTGATCGAGGCCGCCTACTGCTCAAACTCGCTGACGCCATAGAAGACAATGCAGACGAGTTGGCTTTATTGGAAACGAGAGATACCGGTCACCCAATTCGTGATACTAGGAATCTTGATGTTCCACGAACAGCAGCCACGTTTCGCTATTTCGGAGGAATGGCGGACAAGTTCCAGGGATCGGTCGTGCCCGTTGAGCAAGGTTTCTTGGATTACGTGACACCGGAACCACTCGGAGTCGTAGGTCAAATTGTCCCTTGGAATTTCCCCATCATGTTTTGCAGTTGGAAGATGGGTCCGGCATTGGCCGCGGGAAACACGGTGGTTCTCAAGCCTGCTGAAATCACACCGATGAGCGCACTACGTATCGGAGAGTTGGCAACAGAAGTTGGTTTTCCTCCCGGTGTGATTAATATCGTTCCAGGATATGGGACCACGGCCGGTCAGCGAATTGTTGAACACCCAGACATTGCCAAAGTTTCATTTACTGGAAGTACACAGGTAGGCAGGAGTGTGGCTCGCTATGCCGCTGACACACTCAAGCAGGTGCATCTTGAATTGGGCGGTAAGGGCGCAAACATCGTTTTCCCAGATGCGAATTTGATAGCTGCGGTCAATGGCACGGCATTTGGTATTTTTCATAATCAGGGGCAAGCGTGCATTGCAGCCAGCCGATTGATAATTCATGATTCAATAGTAGAAGAGTTCATGGATAAATTCATCGCCCTTGCGGAATCCATCAAGGTTGGCGACCCTAAAGATCCGACAACTGAAATGGGCCCACTTACATCAGCATTGCATCGAGATCGGGTTTTGTCATACACGCAAAAGGCTATCGATGAGGGTGGCGAAGTTCTGCTTGGCGGAAGTTCGCCAACAAATCAAGAAACCTCAAACGGTTATTACGTCAACCCAACCGTTATTCGCATCGATGCCAGTTCGCAAGTTGCGTGCGAAGAAGTTTTCGGCCCATTCATGACCGTTCATACCTTCTCGACCGACGAAGAAGCCCTCGCAATTGCAAACTCTGTGGATTACGGTCTTGGTGGTGGACTATGGACCACGAATCTTTCAAGAGCGCACAAAATGGCCCGCGAATTACGAGCCGGCATGGTGTGGATCAACTCGTATAAGCGTGTTAATCCAGGGTCACCTTTTGGCGGTGTTGGATCTTCGGGTTACGGCCGCGAAATGGGATTCGAAGCAATGAGGGAATACACGGAACCCAAAGCTGTGTGGGTAAATATTGACGCGCAGCTCCCACCGTTTTATCCGCGGGGTTAACTTGACACATTTCGCATCAATCGTAGAAGCTATAGAAGTCTCCGTCAAGGACGGAGACTCAGTTGCGCTCGAGGGTTTCACCCATCTCATTCCCTATGCTGCGGGTCATGAAATCATCAGGCAGCGCAAAAAGAACTTAACTCTAATCCGAATGACTCCGGATGTTCTCTACGACCAGATGATTGGCGCAGGCTGTGCCTCTAAATTGATTTTCTCCTGGGGCGGAAACCCAGGGGTCGGTTCACTGAATCGCTTCAGGGAAGCCATAGAAAATGACTGGCCCCAACCTCTTGCTATTGAAGAACATAGTCATGCGGGCATGGCGGCTCGATACGTTGCGGGGGCAAGTGGGTTGCCTTTTGGCATTCTCCGCGGATATACCGGTACGGATTTGCCAAAACACACGGATTCGATTGCCTCAATCACCTGCCCATTTACAGGAGAAGTATTGACAGCCGTTCCTGCGTTGAAACCAACAGTGGGAATCATTCATGCGCAGCAAGCGGATAAAGACGGGAACATTGGGCTTTGGGGGATACAGGGAGTTCAAAAAGAGACGCTACTTTCAGCGGAACGAAATATTGTGACCGTGGAAGAGGTAGTCGAAAAACTTGATCCTCGCGTGACAGTGACGATCCCTTCATGGGCAATTAATTACGTCTCCGTAGTGCCTCATGGCGCCCACCCCTCATACGCTCACGGATATTACGATCGGGACAACTCGTTCTATCGGTCCTGGGACAAGATCTCAAGGGATCGTGACAATTTCACAAACTGGATAAAGACTCATATTGATGAAACCCGAGACTTCGCTGAGCATCTGGAGTTGGTTAAGAGTGACTTCATTGATCGGGAAAATCAATCAGTCACGGTGTCATCATGAACCCGACCACAGACGAAATGATGACAATTGTTGCTGCACGTGAACTAAAAGACGGAGTTGTTTGTTTCGTCGGCATTGGGATGCCGAGCACTGCAGCAAATCTTGCCAAGCGCATGCATGCGCCAAATGCCGTCTTGATTTATGAATCAGGAACAATTGGCGCCAAGCCAACTAGACCACCGCTCTCCATCGGTGATGGTGAATTGGCGGAAACAGCAGACGTTGTTGTTTCCGTTCCCGAAATCTTCTCTTATTGGTTGCAAGCAGGAAGGATTGATGTTGGTTTCCTGGGGGCAGCGCAATTAGATAAATTTGGAAACTTAAATTCAACGGTGATCGGTGATTATTCGCATCCTGCGGTTCGCCTTCCTGGAGCCGGCGGAGCCCCCGAAATCGCGGCGAACGTTAAAGAGACCTACGTAATGTTGCGCCAAAACACTCGAGCTTTTGTGGAAAAAATAGATTTTCGAACCAGTTTCGGTAATGGCGACGGTGCAGGTTCCCGCGAAGCGCTGGGCATGAAAGGTGGGGGTCCCAAGGTCATCTTCACTGATATTGGAGTTATGCGCCCGGACATTGCAACAGGAGAGCTCGTGCTGACAGCTCTTCATCCTGGTCGGACAGTCGACGAGGCTAAAGGAGCAACCGGATGGGACTTAAAAATTTCTGAAAATTTGGCTTTCACCAAGGAACCAACTGATGTCGAACTGAGTACCCTGCGCCAATTGAAAGGACTTGTCGCATGATGAATTTCATACATGATGTACCTGCAGCCCGAATCATTTTTGGCCCTAATTCGATCCTTCGAGTCGCAGACGAAGTCGAAAGACTCAATGCCACATCGATCATGCTGGTTTCGGGGGGTCCTGAAGCGATTTATGCTGATCAAGTTTCTCAGTTGCTCGGTGTGTTGGTGACCTCACGATTCACCGACGTCGTCATGCACGTACCGGTTGAGGTAGCGGAATTGGCAATTGAACAGGCGAAGTTGCATTCAACGGAGTTGCTCCTTGCAGTTGGTGGTGGGTCATCTATTGGCATGGCAAAGGCGGTAGCCAAGGAACTTCATATACCAATCCTTGCTATTCCCACTACGTACGCCGGCTCTGAGATGACTCCCATCTGGGGCCTGACCGAGAAAAATCGGAAGACCACGGGTCGCGATCGGGCAGTACTTCCCGTGAGCGTCATTTACGACCCAAATACAACGCTTTCTTTGCCCGTGGATATTTCGATGGCGAGCGGAATGAATGCCTTAGCCCATCTGATTGAGGCGATGTATGCACCTGATGTGTCACCCATCTCAACTCTGCAGGCAAAGGCTGGAATAACCGCACTTGCGAGAGCACTCCCGGCGATCAAAGCTGACCCACAAAATATTGATGCACGATCTGAAGCCATGTATGGATCCTGGCTGGCAGGGTGGGCTTTGGGCACCAACGCGATGGGAGTGCACCATAAAATTTGTCATACATTAGGTGGCACATTTAATTTGCCTCACGCGCAAACCCACAGCGCAGTCATTTCTTATTCCACTTCTTACAACGAACTCCATGCACCAGCGGCCATGGAAAATATTCTCGATGCTCTGCGAGCGGCGGGAATTGAAGCGGACAGCGCTGGAGCAGGCGTATGGCAACTTGCCACCCTCATTGAGGCACCTACGTCCTTGGCGGATCTTGGATTCACGGAAAATCAAATACCCGAGTGCGTAGAGATTGTCGTTAGTGCGAACCCCACGAACCCTCGACCCGTTGAAGCCAACGGTGTGCGAGCGCTGTTGCAAGCAGCATTAAAAGGAAAAACACCGACATCGTCGGTTGCTTAACGGGTCAACAGATCCACCAAAAAGAAGGAGAAAACATGAAGGTCGCACGGATAACCAAGGCGGTGGCTGTATTTGCGGTCGCCGGCTTAGTTGCAACCGCATGCAGTAGCAGTCTGGATGAAACCAGCAGTGAATCATCTGCCCCGGCTTCGGAGAGTGCTGCAGAAACGAGCGCGGACGCAACGGTAACGGATACATTAAAGATTGGTTTTGTATCACCTCAGACCGGTCCACTTGCCGGTTTTGGGGAGGCTGATCAATATGTTGTCGATGCCATGACTGAGTACTTTGCCGCAAACCCCATCGTTGCGGGTGGCACAACCTATTCAGTCGAAATCATTACCAAGGATGCACAGAGTGATTCAAAGCGTGCAGGTGAAGTTGCTGCGGAGCTCATCAACACCGATGGTGTCGATTTAATTCTGGCTGAGGGAACACCAGATATCGTCAACCCTGTTGCCGATCAGTGCGAGGCAAATGCAACACCGTGTATTACGACGGTGGCTCCATGGCAGCCATACTTCATCGGTCGCGGTGGCATTCCAGGTGAGAGTGCCTTTGATTGGACCTACCACTTCTTCTGGGGCTTGGAAGATGTTGCGGGTACATATGCCAGCATGTGGAATCAAGTTGACACCAATAAAAAGGTTGCGGGACTGTTCCCGAACGACCCTGACGGTGAAGCTTGGGCAGCGAACTTCCCGGGCTTGACTGGTGGAGACGGTTACAAAATCAATGACCCCGGTCTTTACCCCAATGGAACCCAGGACTTTTCGTCACAGATTTCCGCATTCAAAAGTAACGGTGATGAAATCCTGACCGGCGTTCCAATTCCTCCAGATTTCACGACCTTCTGGCAGCAAGCCAAGCAACAGGGCTTCGATCCAAAGATCGCGACAATCGGTAAAGCACTGCTCTTCCCCTCCGCGATTGAGGCTCTTGGAGAAATCGGTAACAACCTTGGAACCGAAGTGTGGTGGACCCCAACCTATCCATTCACCTCAAGTCTGACAGGTCAATCTGCAGCAGAACTTGCTGCAGCCTATGAGACGACAACGGGCAGGCAGTGGACACAACCCCTCGGCTTTGCAGAAGCACTTTTCGAGGTTGCCGCGGCTGCGGTAGTAGCCGCCGGTGGCAAAGAGAAAATGGCAGTAGCTGATGCACTCAAGACGCTCAAGGTGTCAACAATTGTTGGCGACCTTGACTGGAACAGCGGTCCGGTTCCAAACGTTGCGAAGACACCAATTGCTGGTGGTCAGTGGCGCGCATCAACCGGTGCATACCCATTTGACCTGGTAATTGTGGACAACTCTCTCTATCCAAACATCCCAACGGGTGGAAAAGTAGAGGCTCTGAAGTAGCGAAAATGTTGGGTGGTTGTGCATGCGCAGCCACCCAACATTCCACATTTTTCATGGGAGGTGATTCGTGCAAAACGCTTTAGAGGTGAAAAATGCTTCCAAACGATTTGGCAAGGTTGTGACCGCAGACAATATTTCTTTCTCTGTTCCAACTAATTCAGCGCTCGGAATCGTTGGTCCCAATGGAGCCGGAAAGTCGACGCTACTTTCCCTGATCACAGGCGTATTGCCACTGGACTCCGGATCCATTTCATTTGAAGGGCGTGACGTAACCACTATGTCCCCTGGCGCGCGCTCACAAGCGGGTGTTGCTCGTACTTTCCAAATCCCTCGACCATTTATTGACATGTCCGTTTTTGAGAATGTTTATGTCGGGGCCGCCTTCGGGGCTGATAAGCACGGAAAACGCGGTTATCAGAGTGCGGTCCAAGCACTAGAGGTCACCGGACTAATCCATTTAGCAGACGAGCCCGCGCGCAAACTCAGGCTTCTTGATCTCAAAAGGTTAGAACTTGCCCGAGCCCTAGCCACTGATCCCAAACTAATTCTGCTTGATGAAATTGCGGGCGGTCTCACCGAGCGTGAGCTCCCTGAACTTATTGTGCTTATTCACAACCTGGTTGCCCAAGGGATGACCGTTATCTGGATTGAGCACATAGTTCACGCCCTTCTTGAAGTCGTCGATCAACTCATGTGTTTGGCAGCTGGCGAGATTTTGGCCTACGGAGTACCTCGAGAAGTTATGGCCAACCCGGCTGTGATTGAAGTTTATTTAGGGTCCACATTTGACCTAGGAAATGCTTCATGAGGTTGCTTGAGATTGACAACCTTGACGTTTTCTACGGAGACTTTCAAGCGATCTATTCGCTTGATTTGCACATAGCTGAAGGTGAAACTTTGGCCGTTATCGGTTCCAATGGTGCGGGTAAAACAACCTTAATGAAGGCGATCGCAGGTCTAGCACCTTCGTCAGGTGGCCAAATTCGATACAGGGAATTAAATATTGAGACAGTAAAGCCATTCAAGAGGGTCGAAATGGGAATCGCACTCACACCTGAAGGCAGAAAAATTTTTCGTAGTTTGACAGTTGAAGAAAACCTTAAAGTTGGAGCGCACACAAAGCGCAAGGGGCCTTGGAACCTATCAAGTGTTTATGCGGCTTTCCCCCTAGTTTCAGAAAGACGCGACAGGCTTGGAATTAATCTTTCAGGCGGAGAACAACAAGCTGCGGCAATCGGTCGTGCGCTGATGAGCAACCCCGACCTACTGTTACTCGACGAAGTATCCCTTGGTCTAGCGCCTGTCGTCGTGGAACAGATTTATGCAGCGTTACCGCAGATAACGGGCAATGGGACCACAGTTTTGCTGGTGGAACAAGATGTAAATCAAGCGCTAAAGGTGGCGGATCGTGTCCAGTGTTTACTTGAAGGTCGAACAGCCCTTGAGGGCCGACCACAAGACCTAAATCGTGAATTGATTGCTAGTGCTTATTTTGGGTTGGCTTGATTACATGACGTGGATCAACGCGATCGTACAAGGCCTCTTACTCGGCGGACTTTACGCATTATTGGCGGCCGGCTTGTCTTTGGTATTCGGTGTTATGCGAATTGTTAACCTGGCACACGGTGTGTTGGCCGTGGTTGCTGCATACATGGGTTTGGTTTTTGTCCAAACATTCGATGTCTCGCCGTTCCTTGCTATTGTCGTGGTTGTACCCATCATGGGGCTCCTAGGTTTTGCTGTTCAGTGGGGTTTATTTACACCGTCCTTGAGGCGTGGCGGGCTCTCGCCACTGCTAGTTGCCTTTGGGCTCGCGGTCGTGTTGACCCAGGTACTGCAAGAGATTTTTACCGCCGACACGAGATCTATTCAAATAGGAAGTTTAGCTTCGAGTAGTTTCGAAGTGACCCCGGACATATTTGTCGGAATATTTCCGTTAATTACCTTTGTGGTTGGCGTTTGCGTGATCATCGCTTTACAGACTTTTTTGTCAGTTACTCCACTTGGTAGAGCAATGCGCGCTGCAAGTGATGATCCGGAAACTGTAACTCTCATGGGGATTGATAACCGCTTGGTCTATGCACTTGCGACAGCCATTGCATTTGGAACTGTTGGTCTCGCTGGAATCTTTCTGGGAATGAGAACCCAATTCAGTCCAACTTTCGGTGATGCAATTCTCATTTTCGCTTTTGAAGCAGTGATTATTGGCGGTCTCGGCTCACTTTGGGGAACATTGCTTGGCGGGCTTGTGCTGGGCGTTGCGCAAACTGTTGGTTCACAAATTAACCCAAGTTACGGTGTTCTGGCGGGTCACCTCGTGTTTCTCTTTGTCCTCGCCGTAAAACCGTCTGGTTTGATACCGAAAGCGGTGGACAGATGAACTTTCAATCCACGCAAATCCGCGTGCGTCGTGCCACCACTGCTTCAAAAATTGGAGTCGTCGCCCTGGTACCTATTTTGATATTTTTAGCGGTGATCCCATACGTATTGGGAAGAGGCACTCAGCAAACCCTTGTCGCCCTCTTCTCGTTTATCGTGCTCGCCACAATGTGGAACCTCTTGGCGGGTTATGGTGGAATGGTGTCCATTGGACAGCAGGCCTATATAGGTATCGGTGCGTACGGCTTGGTGTACATCGCGGACACTCTCGGGCTTGATCCACTTTTGGCGGTGCCCATCGCGGTAGTCATCGCTGGTCTCATTTCGATACCGATCTCACTCCTGGCATTTAGGCTTATTGGAGGGTATTTTGCGATTGGGACGTGGGTAATCGCAGAGGTCGTCAAGTTGCTCGTAGTCCAGTTTCCTGCACTCGGAGGTGGCTCAGGAATCTCTTTCAGTGCGCTCAGTGATTTTTCGCCAGGAAGAAGAATCGCTTATGTTTATTGGTTTGCACTCATTGGAATGGTTGTCGCGGTGGCGGTCACTTACTTAATCATGCGTTCTCGTCTCGGTTTGGGATTCACTGCAATCCGTGACGATGAAGTTGCAGCATCGTCACTTGGCGTACGAGTTGTGCGGTCAAAGCGGATTGTATTTGTAGTCGCAGCTATGGGAACGGCTCTGGCCGGAACCATGATCGCTGCCAATACTCTGCGAGTTCAACCCGATTCCATATTTTCGGTCCAGTACTCGGCTTTCATGATTTTCATTGTGATTATCGGCGGGATCGGGACCATTGAAGGCCCAATTGTCGGTGCAATTATCTTCTTCGCACTTCAGCAATGGCTCTCTGATCTAGGCGTGTGGTACCTGATCATTCTTGGGGTTACCGCAATTTTGATAACGCTTTTCTTGCCCCGTGGTGTTTGGGGACTCATTTCGGCTAATGGAAGAATACGGCTATTTCCTGTTGGATATTCATTGAGCGTCACGGATCTCGCTAAGTCGTTGTCGAACAAAGAGAGAGGCATAAATGAGCCCTGACGAATTGACAGATGAAGTAATTGCGCGCCTAGCGGGCACGCCTAATGAGCGACTGCGTGAAGTCATGACTTCTCTGGTAAGGCATATTCATGTTTTTGCGAAAGAAGTGAGACTTACCGAAGATGAATGGATGCAAGGAATTCAATTCCTCACGCGGACCGGAGAGATCACCGACGAGGTACGTCAAGAGTTCATTCTCTTGTCTGACACACTTGGACTTTCATCCTTGGTTGACATGATCAATCATGGATCTGAACTCCAAGAGGTAACGGAGTCAACTATTCTTGGCCCGTTTTACGTCCCAGATTCACCCCGCCGTGAGTTTGGCGAATCCATGGTTGAGTTCGACGACGGTGGCGAACCTGCAATATTGTCCGGGCGGGTGACGGATGCCAATGGAAATCCGATCGGTGGAGCCGAACTTGATGTGTGGCAAAATGCTGCGAACGGTTTTTATGCGGTTCAGCAAAAAGAAGTTCAACCCTCGACCAACCTTCGCGGTCGATATTTCACAAATCACTTGGGTGAGTACGAGATAAAAACGGTGCGTCCCGTTCCGTATCCCATCCCTGCAGACGGCCCCGTGGGCATGTTGCTGCGTGATACGGGCCGTCACGAGTGGCGGGCGGCTCACGTTCACATCAAAGTTTCGGCGTCGGGACTGACTCCTGTCACCACCCACATTTTTGACAGTCGCAGCGAATACTTGGAAAGTGACACGGTCTTCGGTGTGAAAGGTTCACTCATTGAGCCCTTCGAGTTAGAAGAAGATGGGGTGCTTCATTGCAGGCACGACTTCATTCTTAGGTGATGCACTTTCTTCGACTTGTTATACCGTAAGGCGCATGACCCGATCAATGACAGTCGGTATCCGTGCAATTGCTCTGGGTGCCTTGACTGCCGCATTAATTACCGGTTGCGGTGGAATAAATGTGACGGCTCCCAGCGCCCCGCAATCCCAATCGGATTCTGCACTCACCCCTGATCTTGAGGTCTTTTATAACCAAGAGCTCCAATGGCGTGATTGCGTTGATGCTGACTGCACGACATTTGAGGTGCCCTTGGACTACCAAGATCCCAAGGGTGACCGGGTTGAACTTGCCATGACCAAAGTGCGGGCCCGAGGTGAATCCATTGGTTCACTCTTTGTCAATCCGGGTGGCCCAGGTGGCAGTGCATTTGAATACGCAAAAGCCGCTGACTACATTGTCAGCGATCAAATCCGAGAATCATTTGATGTTGTGGGGGTTGATCCACGAGGGGTTGGCCAAAGTGAGACCATTCGCTGCTTCACCGATGAACAGATTGATGCGCAGATGGCTGCCGATGGATCACCGGATTCAAAGCTGGAAGAAAGTCGACTGATTCTTGACGCCGGCTTTATCGGGGCGGCGTGCAAAGATAAAAACAATCCGCTGATTGCCCACATGTCTACGGTTGAAGTTGCAAAAGACATGGACATAGCGCGAGCACTTGTTGGTGACCCGGTGATGAACTTGCTGGGGAAGAGTTACGGAACCGCGATTGGAACGACCTACATTGCATTGTTCCCCGATCGGGTTGGCCGAATGGTCCTCGACGGAGTCCTGCCCACATATTTGAATCAATTGGAGTTAACCCAAGCGCAAGCGCAGGAATTTGAAGTCCTGTTGCGCTACTTCGTCAGTGATTGTCTCGAGCAAAGTGACTGCCCGCTCACGGGGAGTGTTGACCAAGGGGTTCAGCAAATCCAACAGTTTCTTTCAGGCCTTGATTCCCAACCTTTGATGGGGGACAACGAGCGCGAACTCACGCAGAGTTTGGCCACCTTTGCGATTGTGAGTTACCTGTATTTCCCAGAATACGATTTTCCAGATTTACGTTCGGGGTTAACTGCCGCGATGAACCAAGATGACCCGAACCCTTTGTTGAAACTTCTGGACCAGCGAATTAGTCGTGGACCTGATGGTCGCTATACCGATAATTCAACCGATGCATTCTACGCGGTTTCTTGTCTTGATTACCCCGTCACCCAAGACATTGACGAGGTGCGTGATTTCGCAAATCAACTGGCGATCAGTTCACCAACTTTTGGAGAGAGCTTTGGCTGGGGCGCACTCGCCTGTAAAGACTGGCCCTACACGCCCCCGCAAAGAGTCGACATGGTTGCCAACACCTCGACACCCATAATGTTGGTTGGCGCCGAAAATGACCCAGCGACTCCGCTTCAATGGGCAGAGGAAGTAGCAACAAAACTGGGGAATGCAGAGTTGGTCGTATGGAAGGGCGGTTACAACCACACCGCGTACCTAGAAGGCAGCGAGTGTGTCACTGATCGGGTTGACGCCTACCTGCTTGAAGGAACGATCTCCCCGGGCACCACAACCATCTGCGATTAGTAATACCCCCCTGGGGTATACTCAATCCATGGACCCGGGTTACTCAGAAGACAAAGTTGCCGTTCTTAAACGGCTCAGGCGAATTGAAGGACAAGTCCGCGGTATTGAACGGATGGTCGAAGAGGACACCTACTGCATTGATGTGCTTACCCAGGTTTCTGCGGTAACCAAAGCACTGCAATCAGTTGCCCTCATTTTGATGGGTGACCACCTTCAACATTGTGTCGCTGACGCACTGGCCAAAGGTGGAGAAGACGCAAGCCTAAAGATCAAAGAAGCCCAGCAAGCTATCGAACGACTTGTCAAGAGTTAAACGAGTTGTAAGGAGACTACGTGTCAAGTAAAACCATTAACGTTGACGGAATGACTTGTGACCACTGCGTTAACGCAGTGACCGAAGAAATATCCAAAATACCCGGTGTAATCGAAGTAAACATCGACTTACACGCAGGCGAGATCTCGCCGGTAACAATTACCTCAGGCATTGAAATCAGTGACGCGGACATCGTGGCAGCTGTTGAAGAAGCAGGCTACTCAATCGTCGCCACATGAGTAAGCAGTCAGCAACTCCGGTAGTTCTGGCGGTTGGCGGCATGACCTGTGCTACCTGTGCCATGCGGGTTGAAAAGAAATTGAACAAACTACCCGGTGTTGTAGCAACCGTGAACTACGCAACCGAAAACGCAACAGTAGAACTGCCAGCAGAGATAAGCGTCGGAGATGCAATAGCCGCGGTCGAGTCCGCTGGATACACGGCCAAGGAACTAAAGCACGATGTTGAGGAACAAGGTGAACTCAAAGATTCTGCTGAAGTCACACTTCGCAACCGTCTTGTCATCTCTTCGATTCTCACTATCCCTGTTGTTCTCATGGCAATGATCCCTGTACTTCAGTTCAATTACTGGCAGTGGCTCTCGCTCACACTTGCAAGCCCCGTAGTGATCTGGGGCGCCCTACCATTTCACCGCGCAACCTGGACCAACCTTCGGCACGGCACCGCCACCATGGACACTCTCATCTCCATGGGGGTAATCGCCGCTTACACGTGGTCCCTGTATGCCTTGTTCTTTGGTGGAGCAGGTGAAACCGGAATGAAAATGGAATTCACGCTTCTGCCCAGTCACAGTGGAGCAAGCGAGATCTACCTTGAAGTTGCCTCAGCTGTAACTGTTTTTATTCTGCTCGGTCGCTATTTCGAGTCACGAGCAAAATCAAAAAGCAGCGCAGCGTTAACAGCGCTATTAAACCTTGGCGCCAAAACCGTCTCAGTCATATCTGCTGGGACCGAAAGTCAAATTCCTATTGGCGGTTTGAAGTTGGGTGATCAATTTGTTGTTCGACCCGGAGAGCGAATTGCAACTGATGGAATTATTCTTGAGGGCGCCAGTGCCGTAGACGAAAGCATGATCACTGGAGAGTCAATCCCCATCGAAGTAACGGTGGGGGACAAAGTTATTGGAGCAACACTCAATTCAAGTGGCCGACTCGTTATTGAAGCAACCGCAATTGGTTCTGACACGGCTCTCGCGAGGATCACGAGTCTGGTCGAAAATGCCCAAGCAGGTAAAGCGCCAATTCAGCGGTTAGCTGATCGGGTCGCCGCAGTATTCGTTCCCATCGTCATCCTTTTATCCCTTGGCACTTTGATTGGCTGGCTAATCGCTGGTGAAAATCCCAACTTCGCATTCACCGCAGCAGTTGCAGTACTCATCATCGCTTGCCCATGTGCATTGGGACTGGCAACACCCACCGCCCTGCTGGTGGGAACCGGTCGTGGCGCCCAGTTGGGTGTTCTCATCCGCGGACCCCAAATTCTCGAATCAACAAAACGGGTGAACGTAATTGCACTAGATAAAACCGGAACCATCACAACCGGGAAAATGTCGGTCCAGGAGATCAAACTCACCAACAATGTAGATCTCAACGAATTCCTCATTGTCGCTGGTTCCCTTGAACACTCCAGTGAACACCCGATCGCCAAAGCAATCTCGAACTACGCCGCAGAGCGAGTTGAACTCGCCACCCCCATTGACTTTGTTTCAACACAAGGACGCGGAGTCCAAGGACTCATCAATGGCAAAGCTGCAATCATCGGAAACCCCGATTGGCTAGCCAATGAGTTCTCACTCGCCTTTGACTCGAACTGGGTATCACAACAACAAGATCAAGGTCACACAGTTGTGGTCGTTGCCTGGGACGGTGAAGTCCGCGGAATCATTTCCGTCTGTGACACCATCGCTGCTGACTCCAAAAGCGCAATCACGCGATTCAAAGAACTTGGACTGACTCCAGTTTTAATCTCTGGAGACAACCGCAGCGCAGCCGAGCAGGTTGCCAAGGAGGTTGGGATTGA
>Ga0247834_1001127_pt1 | contig 47940 bp, 66 predicted proteins | sample LaCruzMarch2015__8_FD_187118 | JGI IMG/M metagenome (GOLD analysis project Ga0247834, IMG submission 187118) | Freshwater microbial communities from meromictic Lake La Cruz, Castile-La Mancha, Spain - LaCruzMarch2015_12m | ecosystem: Environmental > Aquatic > Freshwater > Lake | place: Spain... | reverse complement strand
AGTCGGGTATTTCATATTCAAGTTCTGGCACAATGTTGTTATTATCTAATTGTTCTTGAACGATTGAATTCAATCTGTATAACTGTGATTCTTTAATAACTAATTTCATAATTATAAATATAAAAACACCCACTTTTTGAGTGAGGGTCTTTTAATCTACTTTAATTTCTCCATACAATCATAGTAATTGTATAGATGTCGTGAATCACCATCCCCCATAATATAGTTATGGAGACTTTCAGATGCCTTTATCTCTATTTCATACCTTTCTTCAGGAGTTAAAGAGTGTGTCTCGTTTATATTGTCTTCCAAAATTTCAGTAGTTGTATTCATCATATCACAAAGTAACAATAAATAATTGATATTACCAAATAATAAACCCCTACTTTTTGAGTGAGGGTTCTATTGTCTACTTATTTTTCACTAAATTTTTTCTTCTTATAGAAATTTGAAATGTTTTCTTTTAATCCTGTCCTTACCACCTCTCTATATGCCTCAGGTTCTGATTTAGAAAATTCTGACATATTCTTGTACTTTGATGCAAATACAATCAAAGTTTTATTATCCCATTTTTTTTCGTTTTTAATCTTATCATGAAATTTGATATGGAGTTTAGCTTTAAATGTAAGACTAACAATCATAGACTCCATCAAAACTTTACTCATTGAGGTGTGAATAAAAACACTTGGTAGAATCTCTTTGATTGCAGACTTTTTGTTTCTATAAGACTCTTTGAAGTTATTTAGATTTGTTTTTAGAGTTTCCCCGAATCCATCTATAATGTCTTCCATAAACTCTTCACCATACATACCTGAAAGTAAGTCTGTTGCGTACTTAACATAATTTTTTGTTAAATCCCCCTCGTTGTATGAAACTTTGATTTGTTTAGTATTACCAAGAACAGCAGTCAACGCGTAATTGGTAATCTCAAATGAATCTTCACCGATATTCATCTGAACTTTTTCGATTAATTGTACTAAATTTTTTGTCATAATATAATGTTTTTTATTAAAATATAAAATTATTATATTATGTAAAGTTTTTCGGTTAAATTATTTTTGGTTTTACTTTGATTTGTTTTTAACAATTTTCCCATAACACAACAAATATACATCAACTGTTTTACGATTCCAAATATATCTCTGATGCCGGGAACTGATTATCCCCCACCCCTTTTTAATTCCCGTTATAGTTCATATACGGATATGGTGTATTTGGAACTTCTTTATTTAAGAACCAACACAGTTTCTCAAACTTGTTATCATCATTAATATCTAATACCAAAAAATTGGGATTACCTGAGAAGTAATCTTTAATCTTATTGTTCCTATCTAAATAAGTTTGTTTGGATAACTCAGGATTATCTAAGAAACTATTCACACCATAACACACCTCACTGTTTATTCTGTAGTGCCACGATTCTTTTAGACCTATATTATTATTCCATCTAATGTAAGAATCCCACCATTGTTCCACATCCCGTGTGGTGAGTATGAACTTTGAACCCTCGTAGGTTTTATCTAATACTTTATAAAAATCAGTGTGATTCCACGGTCTGTCTTCAAACGCATCGTATTGGTTAACCAAGTTTAATATCCCATCAAACTTACCATCTTGAAAGTCTTTAAAATGAACCGAACCAAAATTATACATTATATCTTCAGGACATAATCTATATTCTAAAATAGATAGAGCCCTTGTTAATGAAGTGGTCCCTGTCTTATTTTGCCCTATACAAAATATCTTATACATTCTCTCTAATTATTTTACACGGGTTACCATATGCCACCACATTGTCAGGGATATCTTTAGTGACAACCGAACCCGCTCCTATAATGGAGTTCTTACCTATTTTAACCGTATGTAATATGTTTGTCCCCATCCCTATTGTTGTACCTTCTCCTATGGTTACGTTTCCCGCAATGTTGGTGCCAGGATTAATGGAACAATAGTCACCTATGATTGTATGATGACCAATAGATACATGTCTGTTGATTGATACAAAATCCCCCACTGTGGTATGTGCAGCAATTGAAACCTTTGAGTTGATTAGAACCCCACGTCCGAGTTCACTCATGTGTGATATGTCCAAACCATGATGTATCACATTAATGAACTTATCAATGTCAGGATTTATTGTCTCTATAATCTTTATCTTATGTTGAGGTTGGTATACTCCAAGAACAATCTTATTGTAGTTATTTAAATCCACATCATCAAACAATTCTATATTGAAACCATCATGTGTGAATGTATTAATAATTGGTAAACCCAAATTATTGTATATGTGAATGTCAGGAGTTCTTCTGCCTATTGAATATAAATTATCCAATATCATTGTTATTATATTATCCCCCTTACCGAGAATTAATAATTTTGTTTCCATATCCCTTTTCTCTTAATTCCTCAGATGTATAATGTTCCATGTCAAATTCATCCATCAATCTGTGGGCTCTTTTTAATAACTGCATGTTGGTGGTCTTTTCCTTACCCCTATAATATAAATTATCTTCCAAACCTATTCTAATTCCATCAAAATCCAATAACCCATAGGTCATACTCTTTAACTGTTGTGAACCTATTCCACCCAAACACGTAAATGAGTTCGTTGGTAAGTTATTTTTAATTGTTGATAACGTACCAAAGTCACATTGACCATTGTAGATATTCCCCAAAATTATATTGATGTGGTGTGGAGACTTTAATATGTTCTTTGAAATAAGATAGTTTGTATAGTTTAACATACCCGTATCAAAACATTCTATCTCAGGTTGTACCCCGTATTTGTCCATCTCATTAATTAAAGACAATATCATCTCAGGTTGGTTAACCGATGTTCCTGATGGGAAGTTTAATGATGACATTGTTAGTGAACCCATGTCAGGATATAACTGTAGAACCTCCGCTCTTTGTGATAGTTCAGGGAAATTCCTACCTGTTAATGAAACGCAAATCAATAACTCAGGACAATACTTCTTTATCCCCTCTATTATCTTCTGATATACTTCCTTCTTGTATGTGTTTTCTAACGTAACCTCATCCCTTGCATGAAGATGAACAATGGATACACCAACCTCATTCGCACCTATTACCTCATCCACAATCTCACTTGAAGTCAATGGTGCGAACGAATTAATCCTCGTTGTCTGAGTACCTGTTGGAGTAAAATTAATTATTTTCTTCATAAATTACGTGAGATTTTAATTTAAAAATCTCTTTGAAAGTATCATCAAAATGTTTTTCGTATATTATTTTTTCTGAATTATCAATTCTGATTGTTTTTACTTCATCCATAGTATACAAAGTTTCAATATACCAATGGTTAGGTTTTACATTCAAGGTATGTACTTCGGAATTATTTATAATAACAATTATAGTTTCCTCTTCATTTTTTTGTGAATTGTAGAAAAGTTTGATTTTGTTGTCTTTTTTATCATAAAAAAGAGTATAATGTAAATTTCTCTCGTAAAAATGCCCTCCCTTTTTGAAAAAACCATTGAGTTCAGATTCTTTTCTAAACAAAACATTTGTGTGATTGTTGAACTCTGTTTTGGTAATATATTCCAAATTTACATTTTGCCCAAAATCTCTAATCCTTTTTTCAATCTCATCACGATTATAATCGGTGAACAATCGTGGTAATTTGTCAACCCTCGCAGACTTTAAAGACCCAAACATAAACCCATCACTATCACCAGTTGTTGTGTAAAGAATTGAGTCATAATTTTCTAATAACTCATTGTGTTGTTTTAAAATTTCTAAATCAAGGACCTCACCATCATACTCAATGTGATGTATATTTTTATATCCAAAATTGATTGCAATTTGTGACGCCATTGAAAACATTCTGTAGATAGCAAATCCATAAAAGTTTTTTATGAAAAAAATGGATTTTATGATTTTGTCATCAAAAGAAAAAAAGAAACCAGGAGGTAACAAATCTACGTCCTCAGAAGTATCATTCAAATAGTCGTAGAAATAAAAATTACATTTTTTTTGAATATGAAAAGAAATATGAGTGTGAGATAATAAGGCAATGTGATATCCACTTTTTGAAACAGAATCAATACACCTCTCAAGAGCCCTTTCTTGTTCTTCTGATGGGCAATGTGCGGTTATCACCACTAAGTTTTCCATTCAATAAAAAGTAATACAATAACGTATTCTGTAAAGGATAAATCTAATTAGAGTAATCCCCCCACTCCAAATCTTCTATTTGTGAGGACAGTTCACTCAGTTTGTTCTCCACATAACTACGGAGCTTTAAAGTACTCTCTAAGAACTCCGTCCTTAACTTGTGGAACTCCTCATCCTCTATCTCCTCAAATTGACTGTAGTGTTCAAAACAATAATCCATACCTTCATCACCCATTCGGTATCTTACACTCTCATAGTTCTCACGTTCTTCCTCTAATTTCGCTAATTTCTTTTCCATAAATTAATCCTCCAAATCAAGATTGGCTTGGTTCAAAATCTTGTATAGTTCATCTCTGATTTCCAAAGCCATCTTCTGTTCATCATCAGTTAGTTCACGATTACCATACATAGCATATCCGTGTTTTACCATAGAACGTAGTTTTTGGTCCAAATCCCACATGGCAATCTTCCATTTAGTTCCGTCAAGTGCATTTTTCGCCTCCACAGATTCCTCAATACTGTCAAATTCTAAAATTATCTTTCCCATACCACAAAGATAATATTTTTTGGTTTAAAAACAAACCAACCACTTTATATTTATTCTATATGAAATACATCATCACCGAATCATCTTTGGACAAAGTTATTTTCAGATATTTGGATAAAATCTTCCCTACAGATAATATAAGAACTTACGTAACTATTGATTTTGACTATGAAACAGGTGAGGAATATGATGATGAATCTTACATTATATTTTATGAGGGACCTGAAGATTATAATGAAAACAATAACGAATTGTTTAGTTGGTACGGTTGTGATTTTTTTTATGAAGATGCACCACAAAGACAAAATCAAACCTGTCCTATCATGGTGGTAAACCATCCTTATGATGATGACTTATCTGACACTTTTGGTGAATATTCTTGGCAAGAACCATTCAAAAAATGGATTATGAACAAATTTGATTTACCTGTAACCACCGTTTATTGGAGTAGAAGACGTAATTAAATAAAAAACCTCCACCTTTTGAGTGAGGGTTCTTTTTTTAGATAATCTCCATGGAGTTAATCTTATCTCCTTGTCTAATCATATCAATCACATCAAGACCTTCCACAACTCTTCCGAAACATGTGTGGTTTCCATCTAAGTGTTGTGTTCCCTGACGGTTGTGACAAATGAAGAACTGTGAACCACCTGTGTTTCTACCAGCGTGTGCCATTGATAAAACACCTTTGTCGTGATATTGGTTTGGTGCTGTCACCTCACATTGAATGTTGTAACCAGGACCTCCTCTACCCGTTCCTTCAGGACATCCACCCTGAACAACGAAGTTTGGAAGTACTCTGTGGAAGTTTAGTCCATTGTAAAACCCTTTACCAATTAAATCTGTGAAGTTCTTTACCGTGATGGGCGTTGCCTCATCATACAACTCGGCAATCATATCACCTCTGTCTGTTGAAATTTTTACTTTACTCATAATGTTTTTTTGAAAGTATAAGAAACTTGAATGTAAAAAGAAACCCCCACCTTTTGGTGAGGGTTCTTTTTTACTTCATCAGAAATCCTAACTCGTAAACAAGTGGACGCATTCGGTCCTCCATGTTCTTGTATAACTGTCGGAACTCTTTGAACTGCTCAGGGAAGTATTCTTTCCATACTAATTTGAGTTGAGCATAACCCGCATCCCATGAGTTAAGATGATTCTCATCGTTTGCCATCACTTGACGCATTTCCATGGATAGTTCCACAAGTTCCGTTGCTTTATCAAGGACTGCTTTCGCATCAGGTGAGAGTTTCTCGTAGATGTTTTCAGTTCCAAACAGTAGTTTGTAAACATGACGGTCAGGTGAAGTACGAGCGTCGTTGTAAAGTTCGTCGTAACCCATGTTGTCAGCCAAAGTTTTCATCCGGTCAGCAGAAATCCAAAAGAACTCATTCTTGATGTTGAAAGTTTGTTCCATATGTTCCAATCCTCGAAAAGAAACTAATCCGAAAGAGTTATCAAACAAACTTAGAACAATTGAATCGTGTTGGTAATTTTCATATAGAGGATGATTTTCGTTTGGTACTAAATATTCATCTTTAGAATTGGTCCAATCAGATTTAACCAAGATTGATGAACTCAAAACCGCAGTAGTTTTTAGAAAGTTATCTGAATAGACATTTGTACCTGATTTATTACTATTGGGCGGACCACTTATGATATAACAGTTTGAAGTATTTTTTTCAACACTGTTTCCATTTGTTACGAGATAACCGAATGCTTCTGTATCATAAAGCCTATTTTTACCCCCAACGTTGAAAGCTGATTTAAAATTGGGGAAAGTAACTTTGTTTTTCGGTTTGACTTTAACCCATTCATTGAGTGAGATTTTACCATCAACATTGTAAATGGTTTTTTTTCCAGTTTGGACAATCATTAAATCACTGTCCATTTCAAGTATGTCTAGTTGTACCATAACTCAAAGGTAAAAATTAAATTTGACTTGACAAAATAGAAAATGATAAACCCCAAGAACTTACATCCGCAAAGTTTTTAGAATCCATAAGAAACCCTTTACGGAATTTTTGCTCAACAGAAGTCATTTCCCTGAATTTTTTGTAAGAATGACCTGTGTAGAATAAAGGAGGTGAAAACAAACAAACATGAATTTTCGGGAAGTCTTGAAAAAATCGGAAAAGAAATTGAGCATATAATTGGTCAGTGCAACCGCCCAAATTCAAAGTTTTCATTTTCTCACCAACTTTAGTGATTGAAACCCCTTTTTTTGATAGTGTAGTATCAGACTTAGTGTTATCCAAATCGTTTGAAGTCGCGTAGGGGGGGTTCATCAATACAATAATTTCACGACCTGATTCAATTGCAGTACGAAGACCTAATGGGAGTTTCGCATAATCATCGTTCAAGAAATCATATTGAAACTTGATTGACTCGGGATTGTAGCCCATCTGGTTGGCCGTATCAATATCTGATTGGTTAAGAGTTGAAACGTACAACTCTTTGAATTTATAGTCACGGGTCAAGTTTCCTGTGCCCCAAGCTGGGTCCCAAACAACATACTTTTCCTTCCAATCTTCTCCGTAAACCGAAGCGATGTACTCGTGAGCCTTGTCAACCCAAATAGCAGGGGTAAAGAACTCTCCCTGACGACGACGAGTTGTGTCTTCAACAATACGGTCAACAACTGCCGCCAACTTGTGTTTTTGGCTTGGAGTGTATGAAGAGGAAAAGTGATTGAAGAAGGATATGAAACCATCACGAGAAACAATAGAAACTTCACCCATAGATTTAGTTACAACTGTTTTACGCTTTAATACAGGGTGAAGGTAGTTGTCTTCGTTGTTCACCAAAAGTTGGACAAACAAATTAGCTCGTTCGTTAGTTGACAATTTATTTTTACCCAAAACTTTCTCATCAAAGTAACGAAAGACTTCTGTTATGTTTTTGTCAGTAACCAAAACCTTACGTTGTACGTTGTCTGTCAATTCTTTGATTTTTTGAACACAATCCGCAAAGTCATTTGAGCTATACACAAAAGGACAAATTTTTTCGTCTTTCATCATAGTCATCATTAATTCACTGACAGTGTGTGCTGAAGATGGTGCGATATTCCAATTGACATCCATTTCCAAATACTTCAAAAGGTCATTCACGTGAAGTGCAACACACTCATTACGGTCTCCAACAAAAACTGTTGAGGGTGGTATCATACCTTTATCGTAAAAACGTTTAATGTAAAATACGGATTGAGCAAGAACCTTAACAAGGTCTGATTTGTTTGAAAGATTTACATCATCTTTAAATTCCATCAAGACACGAACTTTGTTAGTTTTAGAAACCCCAAAACCATCACACCCAAAAGGTGACGTAACTTGGAAGTCTTTACCAAACTTCTTGTGGAAGTACTGACGGTAAGTATTTTCAACGTCTTTCTCGTTGATTGCTCGGCTAAGGGTTTCTGACATCATAACTATAAGTAGTTTTTAAATAACAATACGAAGGTAATCACATTTATCTTATGTACAACAAAAACTTTAAATAAAAAAATTATTTTGGTTTGTACTTGTTGTTGTAATACCATTCAACAATCTTTTCGGGTAATGAGAATAACCACCCAATAAACTGAACGGTCCCCAAAGTTAAGAGGACCGCAATTACTATATCAAAAAATACTTTCACTTTAATAAATCCAAATTACTGAATTAGCAAACTCATCACATCATCAAGAATAACATTGAGGGTAATACCCCCACTTCTTAACCCAACGTAAATGTTTGCATTATTTGGAACATAGAAAAAATCTTTCACCGTCCAAGTTTTTTCTTTGTAGTAAACTTCTTTCCCGATTATTGAATACGCGTCTCTCATGACATTTAAATATTATATTCATGAGATTTATGTTAATGTATCAATTTCATTTTTCCAAATGGCCCTGTTAACAAGATTATATTTTGGGTTTTCCCTATTATAATAATATAATGCAAAACTTTTTCTGTACTCATTTTCAGGACAGTTTAGTGGGTTAGGATGTCCGTGAGGCGCCCTATCAATGTTAAACATTACAACACGATTACCAATTGGAGATATTAATTTGACAGGTCCTGACATGTCTTTGTCCCATAATTCTAAATCACCACCCCATTCAGATTCCCAATTTTTATTAAGGTAAAGTAAAAAATTGATTTGACGAAACAAAGTAGAATCATGATGAGATAAATTAAAATCATGATGAACATCCAAAAAACCTCCACGGTGAGTTTGATGGTATCCTGAGTTACTATAATTTTCAATTGATTGTAATTCTTTAAATCCTGTCATATCTTTTACCAAACCCAAAAAATATTTAGAATTAAGAAATTTAATCACCTCAACCATTTTTAAATCCATTTTTTCTATTCCATCAACTTGTCTTTTACCCCTTTGACTATCATGCTCATCTATAATACCATAAACATTGTTAATAAAAAATGAATCAGGTTTTTTTGATAATTGATTAACCTCGTTCATCAACGCATTATAAACATCATCTCTTAGAAAATTATCAATAACAACATGAGGATAGGGACTCTGATTATTGTAAATATTTTTATAGGATTCAAAATTATTATAAAAACTATCGCTCAACATATTTTTAAATATAAAAATAAATTTTTACATTTAAATAATTACTTACAACAAAAAACCCCCAATTTTCATTGAGGGTTTTAAATTTAATATGAGCTTTCCGATACACTGTCCACATCAACTTTGTATGTCTCCGTAAACCAATCCGCAATTAAATCAAATAACTTACTTTTTCTAAGTCCAAACAAATCTTTCATATCGTCAGTAATACCATTTTTAATTATAAGTGTACCGTTATCAGGATAAATTTTGTCCGTAGGGTCATCCCAGCTTTCACCTTCAGGTGTGAATTGATAAGTGAATCGTCGTTGACCATTGGTATCTACAGTCACACTAAAACCACCTTCTACATATCTACTTTCTTCTCTAACAACTTCGGCAGACTTAACCAATTTGTTCAGGTAACCATAAACTAACTTATGAAATTGACTTTGAGTGATAACATACTTCATAACTTTAAATATCGTGATATTTATATTATGAAACAAATGTTGTTTCAAGCCCCCTGTTTCAGGGCAATTAGGACCGTTATCGTTTTCGGTAACAAAAAAAGGGGAATTCGCTACTCCCCTTTTATTTTTACCAATAAGTGAAGTTGCCAGTGTCTTAGGGATTGACCCAGGAACATCTCGTTCACAAATCAGTAAAGCAAAATCTGCTTTGAAAAAATCACTTGAGGGTTATTTGGATTGACCATCAACCAATTCACGAAATTTGGTATGGAAGGTAACTGTCAAGTCATTATCAACCAAACGGTATAATTCTCTATCAGTACTTTTATCGGTATCCAAACTTCTCAAAAAATTATTCTTAAGTTGTCTGGCAGTATGAAGTTGTTGTATAGTCTCACAACTACGAATTACTTTTTTTATCCATGTATTCACATCAAGGGTTTTGGTTGAACGTTTTTCCATACAACAAATTTAAAATAAAAAAACCCCACTTACAAGTGAGTGTTCAAATTATTCTTCATCTTTAAATGGGAATCCACCCCAAAAGATTCTAACCAATCCCAAATAGAGAGCATGATGTTGTCCATCATAATAAAAGTGGTCGTAATGAAACCTCCACAAACCAAATTCCAATGTAAGATAATCTAATTTTGTAATTTTGGATAACCATTGGGAGTGTCCACCGCTTTTTGTGGGTTTACCATCAAATACCTTAATTTTTTTTCGCAGAACTTTCATTGGTTATATTTTTTAAAAATATAGTAAACTATTCTTCTCCGCCCAACTCTGAACTCAAAATTTCATATACTCTATCAAGAACTTCTAAGGTAAAGTCCTCACCATACACACCATTAATCTCTCTGAACTTAGAAATCATTCTATCTGATATGTAATTTACTTTGATTTGTTTGTTTGGTTTTTTTTCAATATCCATATTAAATTCAAATGATTGTGGGAGTTCAGGGGATTTTACCGCAATCTCCTTAATTAAATCAATAAGTTGTGATTCCGTTAACCGAACTTTCATACTATTAAATATTAGTGACTACAAGAAATTTGATGTTCACCCCACTTTTTAGTTGGTTTTACATTTGGGAAGTAATAACATTTCCAAAATCTTTGATTGTTAAAGTATATGTGTTTGGTAAATCCTGTTGGTACTGTAGCACCTGTTGGTAAGACAGTGTTTTTATTTTTGAATTCAACACTTATCTTGATGGTTAACTTCTCAGCATCATCCCATTTTCTTTCTTGTTCCTCAAGTAATCTCCATTCCCCTCTGTTGAGGTATTGATTTTGTAATGCACAATTAAGATATGAAAAAGTTGTTTTAAGGTTCTGTTCATTATCTGAAAAAGTTGCTGCAGGTGCAAGATGTCCTTTATCATAAATGTTATTAACGTAGTCTGCGCCGTCTGAAGTTTTAACATTTGGTTCTAAGTAGAAATCCATAGACCCTCTGTTAACATTGGTAGGTCGGTTTGATGACTCATAAGTCAATTCCAAAGGTTGTTCGAAAACTTGTGAATATCGTACTTTATAGATTGTTTTCTGTAATGTTACATCATCTAAATTTATTGAGGATGTAAAAAATAATATTGGGATTAATAAAAATAATTTCTTCATTTTTTAATAGGTAACTTGTTTATAATATCCTGTAGCAATCAAATATAAATTCAAACTTCCACCACTTGTTAGGGTTGAAGATGTATAAGTCGCAACACCTGAATAAGTATTTCTTAAATTGGAATTTGCCACTTTCAATGAATCAAATTCACTCTGAATGAAAAATCTTGAGATAGGTAAAGACCCCCACGTAGATTTAAGACCTGATTTTTTAGCAAAAAGTAAAAATTGGTCCGAAACTGTTAATTTACCATCATTGTTCAAATCGTAGGTTTGAAAGATAATACCATTTACAGATTTGTTTTTCAAGACATAATTACCAATTATTAACCCGTCAGAATTATTCAAACTTGTAACAGGAGTTTGTGAGACAACTTCAATATAGTATTGTTTTGATGGGTCACTCGTTCTGTTAAAACTATAATAACCGGTAGAATTTGTATTAGAAGTTGCTTCCAAAGCCCAAGTTGTTGTTGTAGTAGATTGAGTACCAATCTCTGATGATTGATATGAGTGAGTTGTTTGGGAGGGTCTTCTCCACACTAAATATAAACCATCCCCACCACCATACTCTTGCATTCTTGCGATAAAAGTATATGAATTTCCTTTTGTCAAATTAACGGTACCGTATCTGTAGACACCATATCCTTTACCACCGTACCACTCGACTATATTACCAGTGTTAACCAACAATAAATCTGAACCATCATCAGAGGTTATTCCAAAAGAATAACTTCCTGTTTCTTGGGGAGTAAAAGTGAATGTTACCTCAACAGCATAATACTCACCACTTGTCGGAACGGTTGCTCCGGCAGATGTAAGACTTGTATATTGCCCAAAATTCAATGATACGTTCCCTGACATGGTCCCACTCCACCAAAGATTAGTTGCACTATAAGAAGTGTTGAAACACCTATCCATTTCAGTTCTTGTGGATGGATATGCTTGGTATTGAGATGTATTACCTGTTCCGAAGTGAGTCCGATATACTTTTACAGACGTACTGTTGTTTCCAGTAGTACTGACGCTCCTTTTGTATAATTTGACAGGTACATTATTTGCACCTGTTTCATCAGCATTGTATATTGTTCCTGAATAAGTAAAATTTTGGGATACCAAATCACCAAAAATAAAGTAACTCATTATGAACAACAAAATTCTCATTAGAATTTACTCAAAGCATCTTCAATAGATTTTTTTACAGCTGTAGCAAAGACTGATTTCTCGAAAGGTAAGTTCTCATCTCTTAATTCGGCAAAACCAGCTTTTACGGATAATTTAGCATCACCCTCACCCTCGTAAACCACAGAATCAATAATCATTTTAGTCTTTACGATAGTTATTTTCTTTTTAATCATGAATGGTCCGATGTTAAAACCAATTGAAGGTGCTTCAATAGAAACTATATCAACAGTTATTGGTGCACCATCTTCACATAATGAATATTTTTGACTTACTAATTCTTCGGTAATTTGTTTAACACCAAAGGTGAATCTCTTTGAAGATAAATCAGGATTGTCTGTTTTATTTTCTACTTTAGTTACAGTGTAACAATCTTGTGCGTTTAGATTTATACCACTTAGTATAATACCTATTGTTATAATTAGTTTTCTCATAATAAAATTTTTGCCCCTGTTAATATTTGATAGTTTAATACATTACCTTTTACTTGGTAAGTACTAGAAATACTCACGTTGTACTTGAATGATTTTGATATTGTATAATCCCAAGAACTGAACGGTACCAATAAGATTCCTGAATCCCACCACTTACCATCATAGAACTTTGTAAAGGGTGAATAAACCCCCAACATTAATATATTCCCTGAAAGTTTTTTAGATGCTTTGAATGGCATAAACCCTCCACCAATTGCTGACAAGTTTGAAAACCCTTCACCGGCTAAAACACCCACAGTCATGTTCAGTCCACCCATCATAGTTAATTTACCAAATCTCTTTGAATTCATTGCAGTTGATGTGTTGAACAGGTTTTTTTCAAAATCAATCATAGATGAGTTCGCAACAATCAAAGTGTTTGTTTTTTTCTTATTAGAAAACGCCCCGTAAAATGTAAGGTTTGTATTATTAATTGTTGTTGTGAAGTTCAAAAGAAATCCTTTTGCCTTTGTATTGTTTGTATTTGACTTGGTAACCGACATAGTCCCTTTAAACTGATTTGAACCGTCTTCATTACTTCTTAACGCAACGATATCACCCGTACCAATTACTGAACCCACTCTAACTTTGGAACCACCACCATTACCTGATGATGATTCTGCAGCGTTTGCAACAGAGTTTGTTGTTCCACCAACACCTCCACCCGTAGTCTCTTGTTTAGGTTTATCAGTTGGATTTGTACCCGATTGGGTATTACCACCCCCACTTTGACCTGTATTTGTACCCGATTGGGTATTACCTTGACTTGAATTATTATTTGAAGGATTGTTTACAGATGGCTGAGTCTGTCCACTTCCACCTTGAGTTGAGTTACCCGAACTTGATGTGTTTCCTCCATTTTGGTTAGTTGTTTCTCCTTGTTGCGAATTTCCTCCACCATTAGTTGAACCACCTCCTGAGTTTCCTGTTGTGTTAGGTGTTCCGTTTTGAGTTGTAGAACCATTCGATACAGTTCCTGAAGATGTATTATTTGATTGATTTGTTCCATTGTTTTGTTTGTTTGAAGAACCTCTTCTTGAGGACGAAGAGTTATTTGACGAAGCATTATCTACACTATTACTAATTGAGTTACCAACCGATGATACACTCATAGTAGATGCCGCAGTAATAGAAGTCAATGTTGCTATTATGTTTTGAGTAATAATCATATTTTGAGTTGTCTGAGTTTGTGTCATCATCTCATCACATGGTTGATTTGCACCTTGAACTTGAACACTTGTTATCCAATTATCAAAAGTACCATTAACAAAATCTGTTTGGCTAAAACTACCAATAAAACCAAGGTAGTTCACGGTAACATTTTGGTTACCCGTAATATTAATTACTTTTTGTTTTTTGGAACAAGGGTCCACATACGAATACGTGAACCCCTGTCCAAATAAATTAGAGGAAAATAATAGTGATAATATGATTAATATTTTTTTCATTAATCAACACTCGTCACATCCGATAATACTTGACCATCTTCCTCGTCCACTTTCTGAATTAACATCTTATCTCTATCTTCAGAGTTAAACCAATAGTCAACAACCTTATTTAGATTACCAACGAAAGCACCCAATAAGATTAATAACATTTCCTTCCAACTCTCTTGAATTTGAATACCCGCAAATGTTGCAACGTTGATACCTAAAATGATAAAGAAAAACAAAAACAACACAACGATAGTAATTCTCCATCTGTTTGATTGCATTTGTTGTAACATGTAGTAGAATCTGTTTTTATCATCTACCTTAACGTAATCACTTGTACTAAATAATTTTTTCATTTTAACTTTTTAACATTCCTTTTTTAATGAGTTTTTCAACTACTCTTACAGTTGAAGTCTCAAGAGCCTTTTTTGTAGATACACCCACAGTTGATTTGTTAAATGTTGGTCCTTCAATATCACCTAAAGTCGTTGAAGTCTTGGTTGTGATTGCTCTACCTTGACCTGACCCTGTAATAATTTCTCCCGTTTCAGCATCCACAAATCTAACCTGTAGTCCTAACTGAGTTACTTGTTTTATTGTAACACCACTTGTTTCAACAACTTCATCTTCACCTACAGAAAAATCATAGACTTCAATGTAAACAAAGTATTTTGCCAATTTGATTTTACCTTTTCCATCAATTTTGTTTTCGGTAAATCCTTTATTGGAAGCTTTGAATTGTTGAACCATTCTTTCTTTGATTTCCAATTTGTCTTCTGTGAATACAAATCTTCCTGTTTCCTCCAAGTATTCCAATACAATGTTTGTAACACCCATCCCAACACGAGCATCTTTTAATTCAGGGTACATTTCATACACTTCATCATTAATACCAATCTTTAAGATTTGAATTGGGATTTGTATTGTATCTGTATAAGGTGGAAGTGATTCCAAAGACTTTTTCTTTTCAAAATTTGCGGTATACTCCTCAGTTTTAACAGAACCGATTTGTTGACCATGGCACTCTTTTGGAGTACCACACCCAACTAATACTAATCCCAAAACAATTAGTTTACCAAGGTGCATCTTCAGACTCACTTTTCTCTTGTTTAGGAGCAGGTGCCGCTGGTTTTTCAACTGTCTTTTCTTTGATAACTGTTGTTGTTCCACCACCAGAATTCGTGTTCTTAGATGAATTGTCAACATTTAAATTAATCACAGGTGCCGCAGGTGCAACTTGCTCTGTTTTTGGTGACTCTTCTTCATCACCACCAAAAAGTGTTGTGGTGAAATAAGCTCCACCAGCTGTGACTGCTGTTGCAATCGTCCCGATAATAGTCTTCTTAAGACCACTCCATGTTCCGTCATTTTCTTGTTCTTCTGACATTTTATTTAAATTTAATTTAGGGTTTATTTGAATTTTTTTGGCTATTGAGGTCACAAATTGTGACCCCAAGTTTTTACTTAACTACTGAAGTTCTCTCTGAATACAACTCATCGTCTTTTCTGAGAATAGCGATGTATTCACCAGCACTTAACATTCCTAAGTTTACAGTTGTAGAGTATTGACCAACAGAGTATGTTCCGTTTAATACTTCAATACATTTTTTACCACCCATATCGTAAACACCTAAGGTAACAAAACCTTTCTCGTATATCTTGAATGTAATCATGGTTTCACCCATGGTTGGGTTTGGGTAAACTCTCATCTTTTCAAAACCCGATAACTCGGTAGGGTTTCTTTTGAAGACTTGTAAGATACCATCTGTTGGTGTGATAATTAAATCAGTTGCAACATTGTCACCAGCAAATTTTCTTGTAACATATAAAGGACTTTTGTTCCATTCACTCTGAGTCATTTTAGAACGGAATTCTAATGTGAATAAAGTCTCACCGTCTTTAACCAAATTTCTATTATTTGTTGGGTCGTATCCACCCCACTCAACTTCGTTATCGTTTACATTAATGAAAGAAATCCAATAAGAAGATTTCAATTCATTTTGAAGTGATACAAACTCTAACAAATCAGAGTCATATTTCATTGAAAGTTGTAACGCTCCTAAGTCAATTCCTGATGTTTTTAATTTTACAGGAACTCTTACCAAGTTACCTTCATCAACACCAAGGGTTGGGAAGTTTACTTCAATGGTTTTTAGATTATTGTCGTATTGAGTTGTAACATCAATGATACGTTTGTTAGCGTTGTTTGGGTTAACAATTTCAATTGGAATCAAACGAGCTCTTTTGAATCCTGTTCCGTTAGCGTCACCTGGTACCAACACATAGTATGTAACTGAGTCAGGTTGACCCGCAACAATATTAAATGTAAAATTAGTTACACCTGCATATGTTGTTTGTTGAGAGGTTGTTGTACCATTAATTGATGAGTATTCACTTTGAGTGAAGAACTTAACATCAGGTACTGAATTCGCCCAAGTGGTGAATCTACCTGCAACTCTCGCATAAACACCATAAACGTCAGAAATTGTAACTTTATTGTCACCGTTAACATCTGATGAATAGAAATCAAAACCTGTCATTGTATTTGTACCCAAAACAGATTGGTTAATTCTCTGAGCATCTGCGGTTGTTACAACATTTCCAACTGACATAGTATCACCTTGGATTTTGATTCTAACATTCCAAGCTGAGGTATCTACCTCAACATTATTGAATGCAAATTTACCATCAAGACCCGATGCTTGAGAAGTTACTTGAGACCATGTTGAAGATGTCTTAAGTTTCTTTTCAAGAGCTACCGTAATGTTCTTTGCTGCCGTACCTGTAACATTCACAAACTTCCCTTTGAATGAGAATACTTGAGGTAATAATTCACCACCAAAGTTTGTTAGATTCAAACTGTAATCATCACCTGATTGTTTTGTCGCTGTTTGTGAAAAACTACTTGAACCAACAAATGTCAAATCTGAAATTGTAAAGTAAGTTGTTGCAAGTGCAGTTGTGTGATTCAATTTAACATTAAACAACGAACCGTCAGGAATATCAAAAGTTGAAACAGTACCAGTGTAGGTCATTGTAATAGTTACATAACCAGATGTTGGATTGTCTACATACTGAAGATATTGTGAGAAGCTCGTGTTAGTTGATGTTACGGTATCCACACCACTGAAGGCCTGTTTGTCGTAAAACATTCTAAATTGAACCGCTGTTATGTTCTCTGATGAACTGTTGTAGAAACAGAGCCCTACGTTTGTGAAACCATCACTGTATTTACCTGTTTGATAGGTCGAGTCTAATGTGATGTGAACTCCTGTTGTTGTCGGTGTGGGACAGGTTTGAGCCTTTGCAGTGACCAACATGGTTAGCGATAAAATCGCAATCATAAGTTTTCTCATAAGAGTGTTAATTAGTGTAATTATAAATATGATTAAATCACTTGTTTTTACACTACTTACAATTTTTTGTATAACTCTTAATGCACAGATAAAAATAGATGTTGTTGGCGATAATTGGGAACATAATGTTCATAAGGCACTAACACTAATTAAAAATACCGACACAACGGTATACAACACAGTAATAAAAAATTGTACTCATATTGGTTTTTGGAATGGTAACTATTCAACCACCGAAGGTAATGAAATTTATATCACAACCATTGAAGTTAGATATGGTAACATCCAAAATTTGGCTTGTGTAATAGTTCACGAATCAAAACATATTGAACTATCAAAATTATCCTTAGATAGCAAAGAAGAGGAGTGTGTTTGTTATCTTTATGAACTTGAGTTTTTAATAAAACTAAAAGATGTTGACCTATTTTTAATAGATAACATTCAAAGAAAGTTGAATTATTATGATTGTGAAAAGTATTTAAAATAATGAGTAGTAAAATTAAAGTTGCAACTAAAGTGTTGAAAGATTTTTTTAGTATCTATTCAATACCATTTTCAATAAGAGAATCAGGACCTTCGGGTAATTTGAACCTAACTCTTAAGGTTGATAGTTCTAAATTTCATATGTTGGGTCCAAACTATGATTCTAATTATTATAAATTTTTTGAAGAAGTTGAAGACGAAATTATAGAATCATTGGAGTTAGTTGGTTTAGAAGAAGATTTTGATAAAATCATATTCAAACACGTTAATTACAAATTCATGGAAGATAAAATTTTGGAACTTCAGGGTATTATGACAGATAGACTCAGAAGAATTGTTAATGGTAGAAATCTTAATGTTATAATTACAGGTCCTTATCTTCAAGATTTTAGACCCGAACTAGTTTACAATATAAAATTTCCCAAAGATTTACACCCCGACAAACAAAAATTGTTGATGAGGTCAATACCAAGTGTCTATGACGATATTAATTTTCACGCAAGGGTTTAATTAATCTAACCCTTCCAAGTCATCATCACATACAACATATTTTCTCCACCATTTAGCAAATGAGCTATTTGGTATCTTGTTGGTAATAATCTCACCAAGTATTAGTCCTGCACACAAAACAAAACATAACAATATCAAGTAAAAGAAGTATATCATACTTTAATCATAATAAAAAACCCCCACTCGTAAAGAGTGAGGGTAGTGAGTCTCGTACAGAAAAAAAATATCAGAAAGAGTTTTAAATGTTAAAGTTTGCTTGTTGAATCTCTTGACGGTTGAATTTTAAAAGCAAAATCAAATCCTGATATCATGGTTTCTAGTGTAAAGCCGAAGCCTGGATGAAAATTTAATCTCTGACGGACTCAACTATCTTTAGATTGTTTTGGTTGCGTTGTGAACATCCAATTCATCTTGAAGTCTTTCAATATTACTTTCAAGAAGTTCAATCAAGTTATTACGACGAACCACATCAATAATAGTGGTTTTTACCATTGGGCTTTCATCACTGTATCGGTGCATTTTTCTTACCGTACCTTCACCACAATCTAAACCACGAAGGTTCTTCAACAAACTTTTAAGTTCTGACATCTTAAAAATTTTATTATAAACCTCCATGTTTGCCATGTGGATTTTAGTTTTTAATTCAACCAAATCGTCAACATTGTTTAACAATTCGGTAAGAGTTTCTTCAACGTCATAGTGACGGATTGCACCTTCTTCAACTGAGTTATTCTCATTTAGACGGTTGTATAAGTCTGATGTTTTCTTCACCAACTTATTTTTTTGTTTTAGTGCTTGTTTGATGTTCATAGTTATAAAAATATAAGAATAAGATTTGAAATAAAAATACCTAAACCTAAGGTAAAGAAATGAGTTTTGATACTGTAAGAACTGTAAGGACCAATTTGGTCAAGTTGAGCCTTCTTTAATTGAAACGTAGCGTCTTCGTAAATTTCAGTATCACCCGTTTTAATTGCTTCACCAAGAAATGAAGTTGCGTCCTTAATTTTTTGATTTTCTTTTTTTTCACGAATGGTTCCCCATATCATCCCAATGAGATAAAATAACCATCCAACTAAATTTAATGTCATATTCATAATTCAATGTTAATCAAGTTTTTTTAAATAATCAAACTAGTCGTAGTAGAATATTTCAACACCAGCCTCTTGAAACATCACCAAACTACGTTTTGCATGTTCATCCCAATACTCTCTATTCTTAGTTGTGTCTTCTCTTTTACAATAGATTGACTTAACACCTGAAGATATAATACCCTTAGCGCAATCCGTACAAGGTATACCACAGGTCAAATACATTGTAGTACCCTTAGTTGATACACCAATACGAGCTGCGTTGTAAAGAGCGTTTCTTTCGGCATGTTCCATCCAAAAATATTTTTCAGGACGTTCCTGTCTCTCTTGAACATTGTCATCAATCCCACGAGGGAATGAATTAAATCCCGTTGAGACAATCTCTTTGTCCTGTCCAACTATAACCGCACCAATCTGTGTTCGTTGGTCTTTTGACTTTAACTTAACCGACTCGGCAATGTTTAAAAAATATTCTTTCCAATCCATATCAAATCTTAAACTCAAAACGATTTTTCATCTGTTCCAACTTTTCTTCAGGAACACCATGAGTATTCACACCACCATGTCGGTTCTCAACAACCAAAGAAAACACTCGGTAACCATATTCTTTAGCCAACTGATAATAATCCTCCATCTCCCATTCTTGAGTGAAAGTGTTTGACACCGCAATATCAGAATATTCTAACCCGTAGGTATCGTTATTCATTTCCATCCACTCACGAACCGTTGCCTTACACCAAGCATGAGCTTCTTTAATTTTGGAACCATCAAACACATATTCCCCTTCATGATTTAAGAAGAACATATCCGCCTCAACAAATGCTGTTGATATTTCACGGGCTAATGTAGACTTACCTGACCCAGGTAATCCACGAACTAAGTATAGATTTTTCATTTAACAAAGATATATTATAATAGTATATGAAACAAAAAGAACAATCAATTATTAATCCCGAAATTTATTACAAAGTTAAAGGTAAAAATTCTGAGATTGAAAAGGAGTTTATAGATTTTAACAACCCAAGAAAAAGGTTTTGGTATTACCTAAAACGCTGGTTCAAGAACAAAGTAAGAAAGATAAAATTACACTTCTAATCTTTTTTCATGGTGGTCTTTAGGTAACACCAATTTTTTACGAGGTCTATCTTTCATAATATTCCTAATCTCTTCAAATGAGATTGGATATAAATCATTACCATCAACCCCCACGTCCATTGCTTTACCTTCGTTAACTCTCAAGTTAGGTGGTAAGTGAACGTGTCCGTGTAAGTGAACCACACCATCGTTCATACCATCCCAAGAAGCTATTGGGTAGTGCATACACACCATAGAGTATTTCATAACTTCCTTACCTTCAGGTTTGCGAATATCCAAGTGAAGATAATCTTGACATGATGAAAATATTCTTTGGATATCACCCTTGTTTCTACGAATGTGGTGGTCGTGGTTTCCAAAGACCAAGTGAACATTCTTACAAAGAATACGGCTACGGAACTCCTCAATAGATTCAAAACCACCAAACGACCAATCACCCAAGTGAATTAGAATATCATCTTCACCAACCATCTCGTTGATTCTGTTAGCCAACGTGCTATTCATATGTTCAAGTGATTTAAAATCCCTTGTCAAGTTATCTGCACCGTTCCAATTTGTAGTTGCCTTACAAATGTTATTGTGATTATAGTGAGTGTCAGATGTAAAAAACAAACCCTGACCTTTTTCTAAAACGATTTTCATGAGTGAACTATTAATGATACGATGAATATGAATACAAATAAGACACACCATCCGATGAGACCCCAATAATTTTTGTGAACTTTCATACCACAAAAGTAACTTCAATATTTCACATTACAAAGACTTGATAAAAATATTTCCACCCTTATGATTGTAGTATCATTTGAGGGTTGGCTGGTTGTCCAAGAGTGTTGATTAGTGTTTAACCAGACTTTTTGAGGGGGACTTTGTCCCCTTCTTTTTTTTAGGCTACGTTGGTACCTAATATATTGTTAATTTTTTTAGCGCTTTGAGCAATTACACTATTCCCCGAGTCTATTCTTGAACGTATTGCAATTTCTGTTAACTTGTTCGGGTCAGTAATACCTTTCTTCACAGCATCATTTATTTTTATAGCAAACTTTCTAAACCAACCTGGTCCGTTCCACGTACCATAGACAAAGTGAAACATTAAATTAGGATTTGATTCTACTATTTTTCTCGCCTCAGGTGAAAGATAATTATTCATGTTCTTCAAAAAGAATGGTTTCATCATTTTAGCAACCAAACTTTTCAATTTTGGTTCTAAACTACCACCCATATATTTGTGTTTCCACTTTGAACTAGCATCGGCATCATCAATTAACTTCCAAAATTCTCTTCCCTCAGGTGAAGTATTAATGTCACCACCATGTCTTCTATCAATACCCATCATAGTTTCACCTGATTTTCCCATTGCACTTTGATTCATCTTAGGGTGATAATAACCACCTTCTATATTATCAATAACTTTGTTTGTAATCTCTTCAAAAGAACTTGGAGATGTTTGAGGAGTTATAATATTTGTGTCAACATATGTTGCGTCTTGTGGTGTAGAACTACCTTTCATGAATTTCTCAACATCAAAAAATGAAGGTCGTTTTTCTGAAGAGAATGATTGTTCTTCAATATTCATTAATTTCTGTTGTCTCTTAATATCTTCTACTAATCGTCTTTTCATTGGGTGACCTTTAAAAAATAAATACCTATAATATAAGAAATACCTCGTTTATTGAAACATAATTGAGGATATTTAAGTATTTATGTTTATACTTACCAAAACATGCCGGATAAAAATCTCATATTAAAAAGGTCTCTACAAAAGATTGTCAAGTCGGCAATCAAGAAAGACCCTATTTTATCTGATGTATACCGTGTTGACATAACATTTTTATTTAAATCACCTGTTATGTCAGCAATGTGTGATTGGGTTTATGGATTAAAAATCTATACAGATTCTGAGTTTGTTGATAGAATTGCAATCGCCAATAGACTCAAGTCAAAAATAACCAACATCATCTCTCAAGTATCTAACGATTCATTCTGTTGTACAGATGTTTCATTTGAGTAAAACTTAACCCATTTTTATTTTCTGACAAAGATGAAGTGCCTGAGCAATAACTTGGTGCATGTCATAGTATTGATAAGTTCCTAACCTACCGCCGAACATATACTTCTCAAGTTTATCACCTTGTATTTTATATTTGGTGTAAATCTCACCATTTGTATCATCCTTGATTGGGTAATACGGTTCATTATCACCTGTATAGTCACAGGGATATTCTTTACTAACATAACTTGTTTTTTGATTTTGATAGTCAAAGAACTTATGTTCTAAAATCCTTGTGAATGGTGTATCACTGTCAGTATAATTAACCACGGGATGTCCTTGAAAACTGTGTGAAGTAATATGGACGTTCTCCCACCTCAAACTACGGTATTCTAATCTACCATGTTCGTAATCAAAAAACTTATCAATTGGTCCTGTGTAGATTATCTTATCCGCAGCCTCTTCCCACATTCTTTTGTTTTCAAAGAAGTCTTGGTTCAAGAACACATCAACATTGTCCAATAACTTTTCAAATATCTGTGTGTACCCGCCAACAGGAATACCTTGGTATCTATCATTGAAGTAATTATTGTCCCATGTAAACCTTACAGGTATTCTTTTGATGATTGACGCAGGTAGTTCCGCACATTTCTTCCCCCATTGTTTCTCGGTATATCCCTTAATAAACTTCTCATATATGTCGGTACCAACCATAGACAAGGCTTGTTGTTCTAAGTTAGTTACAGGACCCTTATACCTTTGTTCCTCTATCTTCGCCTTTGCTTGTTCTTCTGTCTTCACACCCCACAGTTGGTAGAATGTCCACATATTAAATGGGAGGGTGTATAACTCTTCTTTGTAGTTTGCTATGGGTGAATTAACAAACTGTTTAAAATCTGCAAATTGATTTACCCAATCCCATATCTTTTTACTGTCTGTATGAAAGATGTGTGCACCGTATCGGTGAACATGAATTCCGTCAACATCTTCGGTATAACAGTTACCCCCAATGTGACTTCTTTTATCTATTACAAGTACTCTATGATTTTTACCCAACTCGTAGGCACAGGTTGCTCCGAAGAGTCCTGCGCCTACGATTAGGTAATCATATTTGCTATTCGAAATCAAATTCAACACCGTCAGAACTTAATACTGGTTCCTCAATTCTACGTTTGAGTTTATCTGACCACTCTTGTAAGAAATTTGATGTGTTATGGTAACAACGGTCTTCAATCAAGAAACACATCTGAGGGAATGGATTCACTCTTTCTTGTCCCATCATAATTTGTAAGTATCCATAGATTTCATCGTATCTTCTTTGAGTTTCCAAGAAGAAACACAGGTAGAGTAAGTGTTCGTTTCTTATTGGAGCGAACGCCTCTGCCTGATGAAAACACTTTTCAGCTTTTTCCAAGTCACCAATTACTTCCCAAGCCTGACCCATCAAGATAAATGCGAAGTAAGCCATCTCATCAATTCTTGCAGGTCTACCAGTAACATAATAGTTGTGAGAATACTCCATGAACTTTTCGTAGTAGAAAATACATCTTCTAGCAAATTCTTTTGAGTGGTCTAAACCAAATGGAAGTTCGTCAGACTTACCCCAACAATCAGAGTATGATTTTGCAACATACCAAAGGTGATACAAATCTTCTTTAACGGTATTACCAACCACTTTGTCAATCTCAAGTTCCAACGCGTCTTTCAAGAACTTTCTTGGAACATTCCAAGTCTGTCCGTCACTGTGAACCACATGTCTGAATCCTTCAGGGAGAGTAACTCTAACAAACCCTTCACCGATTTCAGGTAAGTGGATTGTTTCGTGTCTTTTATCGTGTTGGAAGAACCATGGTCGGTCAGCATTCCACAACCAAGTTCGGTAGTATCTCATACCGTTTGCATGTGCAATTACGTTATAAGAATCCACACTCAAGTCATCCAATACGGACCAATCAAAATCTTCATCAATCTCAAGAATCTCATCAGCGTCCATCCTCAAAATCCATTGACATCCGTGGTCTGTTTGGAGACATGTCTTCAAGGTATGGTCTCGGTTCCAACCTGGATATTGCCATTCAATCTCATAGAGTAAACCAGGGATTCCTTTTTCCGCAAAGAAGTTACGGATAATGTCCTGAGTTCCGTCTTTTGAACCGTTATCTTGGATAACCCAATAGTCAATGTGTCTCCACACTGTTTCTAACATTCGGGTTATTGTTGGTGCCTCGTTGGCAACCATTGCGTTTAAACACAATTTAATTTTCTTGTTATTATTCATAGATGTAATTCATTACTTGTTCTTCATTATGATACTTTCTCACTCCCCCACGGTTTTGAAACTTCTGAGAGTGACCCAGTTCTTCATCCCAATTCCAATCTTCAAAACCCAACTCAATGATTCTCTCATGAATTCGTTTGTCATAGTGGTCTCGGATTAATCTTGCTCTACGATTGATGTCTGTCGCATTGTTATCAACCGTTGAATTTTTATTGTTATATTGGATGTATAACATTTTTTTGACGTGAATCATTCGTGTATGTAGAAATGTATGAACAATAAGTTCAAAGTCATCAGCAACAGGTGTCAACTTGTTGTGTCCACCAATCTCATGATATAGTTTTCTCTCCCACATTCTTACATGGTTTGGCATTGATATGTTAAACCGTATGGACAATGGGTTGATATCAGGGTACCAATGTGCCAATCTCTCCACACCATCAACCATAACTTTGGTATGACCTGCATATCCAAAGTCAAAGTAATTGTCGTGTCTCGCATACCAATCACCTGACCAATCGTGGTCATAGTATTTGAATTCACCATCCTCGTAACACTCGGTCACGTCTGTGTATAGGAAACCAGCATCGGGGTATTGAAGGATGGCATCATGAGAGATTTGTAAACACTCTGAAGTTAATGCATCATCATGGTCCAACTCAACCAACCAATCCCCATCACCAAGTGTTGCCGCTCTGTGTTTTGCCAAACCAACGTTACCACCTGTAATTGGATACAACTTGTGAGGTTTTACCCTGTAGTCCTTCTCAGCAATTTTCTTGAGGATATTCCACGTAACATCATCAGGGGAATCATCCAACACAATCCATTCCCAATTGGTGAATGTTTGTTTTTTCATACTCTCATAGGTTCTGTAAATCCTTTCGTTTGTCTTATACGTTGGAGTGAATACTGAGAACCGTGGACGTATGTATTCGGTGTTTCTGAAAACAGACTGACATACAATCACATTTGCCAAAACCATATCAGGTAACGGTTCATCATAATGAATGTGAAATCTCGTTAGATGAAAATGTGGTATTTCAATGTTCTCATCAAAAGAAATAATTAGGTCAGGTTTATACTGTGTATAATCTTCAATGACTGTATTCTCATAGGGTAAAGAATAAATCACAACCTCATCATGAAGGTGTTCCTCCCAGTAAATGTCTGAATGTAATATAATCTCCCCCAAAGTGTGCCAACCGTAAACGATTGCCGATGGTTTTTTTGTTTGCATACAATAAAATTATAGGTAAACAACTCTACGAGTCAATTGAGTTTTTTCAAGAAAAATATTTATTTGAATGTTACAGGAACTATTACCACTGATATTGGTTTTTCTACTCCTTGGGATGCTCAGTGTTGCAGTTCGTAATAAAAAATGAAGGGTCTCCTTTTACAGAGACCCTTACACTTTAGGACAACATTTCCAACATGATACTCCTGTCACCCTCCCACTTTTTGATTTGTGACCTTGGAATCCAAAACTCCATCAAACCAATCTCTTCCACTCTTTTGAGGTAGTCCTCACGGTATTGTTCCGCCTGAGACCTGTCGGTGATGTATGGGACCCTCATGTGTTTAGAACAAATCTTACCCATACCAGTCAACATTGAGAACTCATCAGTCAAAGTTTTAGCACAACACATACAAACCTTACTACGTTTTACCGTCATCTTACCTTGGAACTTCACAGCCTTTGGTGATATACCCAACATCTTGGTGATATCAATTAAGGTTGGGTTAAACTCAAGACCGTAAGTCTCTTTGAGTTGTTGACCAATCTTACGACCAATCAAGATAGTCTCACCAGGAGTCGGAATACGTAGTTTAAGAACCTTGTCTTTGTATTCCTCCTTGTCAATCTGAGCAATTGCTGCTGTGATTTGTTTGTCAGTCAAAGTTCCCCACTTTTGGAACTTCTCGGCGATGTCCTTTACGAACTTACTTTCCCCTGTGTATTCTACGATACGTTTGAGTTCGGGACGCTCATCTACAGTAATCTTGGTTGGTTGACTGTTAAGACATTTTTCTGCGGCTTCCATTTGTTTTGGTGTTAAACGTCCCCATTGGTCAAGGGAATCTTTCATTTTGTTGATAAAACTGTTGTTTCCTTGGTAGTTACGAACTTTCTCGGTGATTTTGATGGTGTCTGTCATGGTGTTTGTTATTTGTTATACAAAGATACAAATAAACTTCATCCCCACAAGCAAAAAAGAAAAAAATCCCCTCTTTTTTTCAGAGGGGATTCTCACTCTTAGTTTTGAGTGAAGGCTTTGTCTGCCCAAGTTTTGGCTCCCATGAAATCCCAAATGTTCATATCACACATTTTGGGGTGAGAACTTCTCATATCACCAACTGTCATAACTTCCAAGAACCCTTTGTCAATACCGTTCCACTTACCACCTTTGGTAGTGAATACGTTGAACCAATGTCCACTTTCGCCCTTCACCTGAATGTTAATCAAAGCATCTTTCTTGTAACCAGCAATAACTGAGTGAGGAGTTCCTTTGGTGTCGTGGATAGTGATGAATCCTGCCTGACATTTTCCTGCCACACGGAATTCGTATTCCTTGTCTGTGTCTTTAAGGAAGTTAGAGACCGTAACCGACAGACGTTTGCCGTCTATGATGGTGTCAAATGAGCCGTAGAATACGTCTCCTGACATTACGCCTTCAGTTACTTTGATGATTGATTTGGTCGGGGTAGAGATTGTGTTTGTCATAGTAGTGGTTGTTTTTAACACTACAAAGATACGCACAAAATCCGAACCGCCAAACTTTTTTTTTAAATTCTACAAGAACCGTCACAAGCTTGTCCAACGCCATCAATAAAACCCCTTCTCATATCAACGTGTGTGTTTTTGGTATAACTTGTTTTTCTACCACAAATAACACAACTTTCATACTCATCATCAGAACGTTCTTCAATACCAACGACATGTCCGTAATCATCAGTAACTAACTTGACATGTTCGTCATAATTTTTCAAACGGTTATCACGCTCATTCCAATACTTTTCTCTAACGTATTTTCCGAGTTCCAAATCATTTGGTCTTTCCAAAATTTCAAGGTTTGTAATTTTTATTTCCATTTTTATTTTAATAATACATACCAAATATTGAAAAAAAATACTATCAATTCACTTTTACTGTATTTATATTAAAAGTCAGACTGTGACCAACGAGAAAATTTATCAATACGTTTTGAAATACTCTTATGTGTTTGACCAAATACCAAACATACTTGACCTTATTACCGTACAAATTAATAAATTGTGGGAATGGGAGTATGGTGGAAGATTTAGGAAATTTACAAATGATGATGATTCCAAATTTGCAATTATGTTATTTCTACATAGAGAAGGATATTCTTATGACCAAATTATTAATAAAGTTAAAAATACTACCGCAATAATCCTTGGTTCCGAAAACGAAGCCCAAATTTCAGATACTTGTGATGAATGCGGTGGAGATGGTCGTTATGATTGCTCAATGTGTGATGGTAGTTCAACAGTTGAATGTGATGACTGTGATGGAACAGGAGAAGTGGATGGTGAGCCTTGCTCCTCGTGTCAGGGTGGAGGTGAACTTGATTGTGGTGAATGCGATGGAGATGGTTATAATCAATGTCATGAATGTGATGGAGACGGTGTAGTCGAAAACCCCGACAAAACTATGTTTACAACAATAACTTATCTAACCTTCAATCCTGTGATTGCCAACTATTTTAGAGAAAATTTAAATGGTGTTGTTCCCGAAATTTCAAACTCAATTTACAATGACTTACATAAATTAGATGAAAGTGATTTTGAAGTTGAATTATTAAACGATTATAAAAAGGTGTCCAATTATGTTATTGAGGTAACTTCAGACCCTGAGGAATTAACTGAACTAATTTCGGACGCAACTGCCGAAATTGAAAAAAAATACTTATGGATTTTAACGGCATAGTAAAATTTTTAAAATCCCGCGGTGGATACCCTAACCCAAATATGAATTTATATTTGGAGATGTTTGACATGACTCAATCAGAATTTCTCATGTCTATGAACGAGTCTTTAGGTGAAGAAGGTACCAAAACATTATTAAATAAGTCAATCAAAAAATTAACTAAAGACGGACCATTTAGGTTTAATATTGATAGTTTAGAACCTGGGTCATACGTTGAGTTGGATTTTACAAATTCATCCGTTTATGTTGAAGAAATTAATGATGAAAGATATGTAACAGCCATAATAGAAAATTGGGACATACCAAATTCAAATATAATCTACTCACATATAAATGACGATGGGGAAGAAGAGATAAAACATTTTGATATTGATGGTTTATTAGATTTTTTATGGGATGAAAACCCGTACGACTACTCCGATGCATTAAATGAATGGATATCATTTCTTACAAAACAAATCAGTTCATATATGGGAATCCCAATAGGATTATCTGATAGAGTAAAAAAATAAAAAAGGTCAGCCGAAACTGACCTTTTCTTTTGGGACTGACCGAATGACAGTCAATCACTCCACCACCTGACATTATGTCAGGAAATTATTTGGTAACTAAAGCTTCCACCTTAGATTTCATATGTTCTGACAAACTAAGTTCACCAACTGTTGGTGTAACCAAGGAAGTCAAAACAATAGAGTCAACCAAATACTTGTAAGGAATGTGAACCAAGAAGTCGGTACCATTGAAGAAATCTAAATCTCCTTTGAGTTCCAAACAACCGTGAACCATTTTCAAAAATAACTTAAACTGAACACCATCAACAAAAGTTTCATTCAAGAGGGTTCCGAACTTCTCGTTCTCAATCCGAATATTGTATGTGAAATTTATTTTCATATCTGTTATTTAACACTACAAATATAAAAAGAACTTTTCAATTCGTCAAATCTTTTTTTAAAAAAATAGGGAACCTCGATTTTATGACCGTAGTCAACCCATTCTTAGTTGCGATGCCTTGGAATCGAACCAAGCTATGTGGGCTTATGAGACCCATGGAACACCTTGCCCCCCGCCCGCCATTTTATAACTTTAAATATCCGTGGTCAAACTCCCAATGATGGTTCGGACAAAGTCCTACTAAATTATCTTTTGAGTTTATTTCTGTTATCAAGGATTCATCACTGAACGAAGATACAGATTTTATATGACAAACTTGAATGTGTTTATCATAACCACAAACTTTACAAGTTTTATCTCCTTTATTTTTTTCATACACATATTGCGCATGTTTTCTAATTTCGGCTCTAAACTTATAATAAATCCCTTTCTTTTCAAAAAACTTTTTTTTTGTAATTCCATTAAAGAAACTAAATCTTTCGGGTCTTACAATCTCTTTTTTTTCTTCTTTTTGTTTTTTCTCTCTTTCTAAATTATTAAACTTAGCAGAACAAGAACTATTACAAAAATATTTTTTTCTTACTTCAGAAACTTTTTGGTTATCATTAACCCTTATTACCTCACCACAAGATTTACATATATTTGGTGATTGATAATAATCTTCTAATGATTTTTCTCTTCTTTTTTTATTTCCGATTTCAGCGGCTTTTTGGTATCTGTTCATATATTATAAATATCACAAATATACCGAAAAACCACCACACAACCAAAAAAATACCTCACAATATATTTTAATGATTACAATCCCACTTCCCCACGGTCACCTATCCACGTCATGCGCTGGTTGTACCAGCGGGTGTAATCAAATTTTTAAAGAGCTAAACAACATCCGATAAAAAATCCCACAACTTTCTATGTTTTCTCAAACACTCGTTGTGGGATTGTGAACCGAGGATTTAACTCCTCTTCTTCCGAGTGTCTCACAAAGATAAAACAATTTTTTCAAATTGTCAAAGGGGCTAAGTGAAACTTTTTTGTGGGGTGTCTCTACCTTTCGGTGGAGATTATAAATATAGTTATACTATTGAAAAGTTCAATCTTTTTCAAAAATATTTTGTAAAATTGTTTTTAAATACACTCCTGTATCCATATTATTGACTTTGTCCAATCCAAAATACCCACATTCAGTATGTTCATGTCCATCTTGAGCAGTTTCAAGGTTAGGGTACATATACTCGTGAGTATTCAACAAATAAACATACATCATACCTTTTATACTACCGTCTGTCTTTTTCTTTTTTGGTAGTATACCCACAAAATCTAAATCATAGTTATCTATGTTAATATCGGTCTCTTCGTAAAACTCTCTATATGCAGCTTCTTTAGTTGATTCATCTTTTTCAATGTGTCCTGAAGGAATTGACCACATATTAGGGTAAGATGACTTGCCGTTTCTTTTGCACAACAAACATTCACCGTTAACTTTAACGACCACACCACTCAACCTTTTATAATTTTCCATATTTATAAATAATCATGAAAGTTAAAATAGACGATAACACCTTTAATGTAAAGGTTATGGACGATTACCGTAAACGTGCTGAGGGTATGATGAACAAAACTTTTAACGAATATTTTAACGGTATGTTGTTTCTGATGACCGACCATACTAATTGTTTTTGGATGAAAAATTGTATAATACCTTTAGATATTATCTACATTGACGACCAAATCATATCAAAGGTTCACCACAATTGTCCACCATGTGTTGATGAAGACTGTGAGAGTTACTGTGGTAGAGGTTATATTATATTGGAAATTGAAGGTGGTACTTGTAAAAGTTTTAATATTAAAAAAGGAGATTCTGTTAAGTTTCTCGTTGATTAATTTTCCTTTTTACTTTCCTGAATTTTTTCCTTTAAGACTTTAAAGAACTCTTGTCCAATCATCTTAACAAATTTGATGTATGGTGCGTCATCTCTTTCAGGGTCATATCTATATGGTCCTGATGGTGGTCTTTGTGCTCTACCCAAATAATTAAGTCCCGAAATATTGGTAATACATTTGTGTCCACCTGAATTGGCTTGAATCAAATCCCAAGCATTTACACCAATCTTATCCAACAATTTCATTTCAGGTTCACTTAACTCTGAGAATGGTTTGTCAATGATTGTTTTTAAACTATCTAATATTTGTTCTCCATTATCCATCATCATAATCTTACCACCATAAATGGCATCAAAATCTTTGAATGTGAATCCAACTGATTCTGTACCCATACCTGATTCTGCAATGTATTTGATTGTTGATAATGGAATTGTTCTATCTTGAAGTTGTGCTTTCCACTTATTCAAAACCTCGTCTTTAACTTCTCCAAGATTTACACCTTTGAGCTCTCTATCTTTTTTGAATGGATTACAAGATGCTTGTACCAAACCCAAAGGCCACATGATAATCAAAAAGTCCGCCTCAGGATTGTTTCTAAAAGGAGTATATCTGTCGTAAGAACCAGTACCTTTCAAAGTTCCCATACCATATTGAAGAATGATTCCATCTTCAACTTTCACATTTCGGTGATTTGCCATTGAGTCCATATAGTCTTTGGAATTTCTTTGGAGTCTTTCAGGTGTCTCGCGAGTGTTCACACTCATCCAAGTCTTTATGTTATTAAGAATTGAATAAAGTGACGGCTCAGAGTCCATCACTAAACTCTCTAAGAAACCTTTTTTGTTTTTAAACGCCAAGAGTAATTTGTTAGTCACTAACCCTAACAACATTTTGTTTCTCGCCAAACCTTTTTCCTTGTCTAATCTAAATAAAAAGTTAACAACTTCTTTTGTTGTTAAGTCATATTTTGCAAAATCAGCAGAGTCAACAGTAGAAATCAACAGAATGTCTGAACTTGGGAACAATTCTTTTGGTGAAATTATTTGAGATATAGTCTCAACATTTGAACGGGCTTGTCTAAATGATTTTGAAGCATCTTTTTCAGCACCTACTTGAGTATCGTGGTGGTCTGTATGAATAACAAACATCGGTTTACCGTGAGCAAAATCTACTAACACGGGCATTACATCACCACTAGCATCAGGTTTCTTTACTGCAAACTCTTTTTCACCATATTGGATAACCTCAGAATCTACAACATCAATACCATTATCCTCAAGGTATTTCTTCATAGCAATTGCTGTGGTAACACCATCTAAATCTTGGTGAAAATATATTTTAGCCTTTGGGTACCTTTTTGCCAAAGCATTAATATCACGTAAACCCGATTCTTTAATAATTTTTTTCATCAATCCCAACCAAAATAATGTGCAATTTTATCAAATAAATCACCGTAATCAGAAATACACTGTTTGAATATTACTTTATCCTTGTCAGGCATCGCATCCATAGTGTCTTCACCCCACACACCATCAGCAGGATAAACATCAATCATTGACTGGTATTTGACAATTGCCTGAGCACTTTTTGATTTTGGGTAGTTACCGATTGAACCGTCAATTTTCAACGGTTGACCGGCATCATCCCTAACACCTTTTTTATTTAAAAAACATTGGATTCCACAATTGTAATTGTATCGTTCAATAGTGGTCATACCATTATTGAAATCTTCTTTCAAATATTGTCTTGAGGTTGCTTCAATGTGCATGCCAAGAATTCTACTCTTTTCTTCCTCTGTTATTACAAACTTTTTCATATTAATATTTAAGAGTTAATAAATATTTTAATTTGTTAACTAATCTTAACATCTCATCTCTAAGATTTAATAAATCAGTATCAAATTTTGAGTTCAGACCTTCAGTCATTGAAAACAAAAACTCACATATTCCATCAATAAAATTTTGCATAGATAATTTATTTATATCTTGAAACATTATTGAAAATTCTGCAGGAAACTCAGGTCTCCCATATTTTCCCATCATGGCTTCAACAAAGTCATCAATCAAAACACCTAAACCTTCGTAAATGTCTCCGTATGCTTTATGTTTAGCATCAAACGTAGTTTGCCAATGTAAAAATCTAAATTGATTTTGAACTTGGACTAATTTTAAAATATATTCTTCTTTCATTATACTGGACTCATTAATCTTGTTAATGCTGACGTAATCGGCGACATGGATATTTTTTCACCCGTAGCAGCTAAACTCTGTGGTGATACTTGAGTTGTTGTAGTTCCACCCAACTCAGTTTTTAATGCTTCTTGACCTTCAGGAGTTGATTCATACTGTTTCATCGCAGCTAACATCTGTTCCTTACTCATCATACCTGAAAGTTCTTCAGGTCCAACAAAATTACCAAGACCTAAAAAATCCAAAAATCCGAGATAGAATTTTGTTTGACCCATTAGTACTCTTGTTCTTAGAGAACTTTTCCCAAACAGGTCAGAGAATCTACCAAACCCAAGACCACCACCATAAAGGAATCTTTGAAGGATGTTTGGTTTACCTAATATTGCCGGGTCCATAAACTTTTCTCTTTTCAAAGCAGATTCTAAACCTTGAACCAATTTCATTTGTTCTTGAGGTGTTTTGTTTACCATTAAACGTCTAACACCCATGGACCTTTTTGACGCACTACTAAATAAGTTTGACCAACTCTGAAGAGCTTTTTTAAATCCTGATAATAATCCTCCCATATTCGGAATTTTATCAATTACTGTGTCAACTCTTGAAGTCCAATTCTGAGCGGTTTTAAATAATTTGTTTGCAGGTCCTTCAACTTTTTCTAACATCTTAAGATTCTTAAGAGCCAATTCAGTATTACCAGCATTAATGGCTTTTTCAGCATTTCTAAGGTACTTAGTCCCTTGACTTCCGGCTTTCATAGTTCCCATAGCAGTTTTACCAACCGCATCACCAATATATGGTACTGCAGATATTAAAGACAAAAACGCAAATAGGGTATCACCCTGTCTATAATAAGAAATGGCATTTACAAAGTCAGTAATTCCTGTCGGGTCAACAATACCCAAAATATCCAAAACATTATTGTACCACTTCTCTTCAGTTAGTCTCTGTTTTAGATTGTTAAGTTGTATTTCCGTTAATACTATTTCACCCATTTTTTGAATATAAACACTAATTATAAATACTATGATACAACTTAATATAAAGGTTGGTGACACAATTTTGATGGGTAGATTTAAAAATAAAAAGGTGATAGTAAAAACTATCACCCTTGACCAACATGGTTTACCATTGGTGAACGGAAAACCAATTTGTAATTTTAGATATACGAAAGATTAAAATGTCCAGTTTTTTTGTTAAAAAACAAGACATTTATATTATTTAGGATTTTTCAGGAAATTCTAAAACCTGTTGTCTTTTTTGTTGAACAAAGAATCCAACCCTTTCTTTTGCCACTTTAGCGTAGTTAGAACTGATTTCAATACCAATCCAACGACGGTCTAAAGTTTCTGCCGCAACCATAGTTGTACCTGAACCAGCAAACGGGTCAAGGACAATATCATTCTTATATGTGAGAATCTTAATTGCCTTGGTTGGGATGTCCATTGAGAAGGTCGCCTTTGTCAATGAACGAGTATCGGCAAAATAATTCCACTGTCCAAATACCAAATCAATAAACTCACGTTTCTGTTGTTCGGTATACATCATCTTGGCTCTCATGTTACCGTCTTTACCTTCAACCTCACCCATCTCACCAACCCATTCAGGTTGTCCTTTAACAATCTTAATATGTTTCTTCTTGTATGCCAAGATAACACACTCCTTTGGATTATAGATGTAAGGTGCCGAGGGACTCATCCATGACCCCCACGCTGTGGTACGACTTCTGTGTGGTGATTCCTCTTCAAGGTCCACAACTCCGAAGAACTTGTAACCAATCTGTTTCATAATTTGCCATATCTCACTTAACATGAAGATTCTTCCGCCCTTGGCTTGTCGGTTAATCTCATACGGGATATTTAAAGCAATCCTACCGTCATCTTTCAACACACGGTATGCTTGTTCCATCCACGACTGTGTGAATTTTGAATATTCTTCCCAAACCATATCGTCATCGTGAACATCATAATCAATCCCAACACCATATGGTGGTGATGTTACAATCAAATCTACAGACCCTTCTTCCATGGTCTTCATCACTTCAATACAATCTCCGTTTACTATTTTTCCTAAATAATTTTCTGTCATTTTAATATATTGTTACCTTATGTCCCCTAACAATAATAGGATTTTCTGTTTCAAATTCCAACCAAGCTTGATTATTATCAATAAAAGTTTTTGTTTTAACCGACACTTCAAATTCAACACAGTTGATGGAAAGTTTTTTATCCTCGGATTGTATTACCCAACCATCTAAAATTGAACCTCTTGCTGCTAATTTATATTTCATTATTCAATAACCAAACAATAATCTTCAAGGGTAATTTTTTTAGCATCACAAGTAATATGACCTGTTTCTCTACCATCATCCCTATACCCAATAGAAGAGTTTATCTGACACAGAAATTCTATTGAATCAACTTTTAAGAGTTGTTTATCAATAAACACTTTCCATGGTCTGTCTCCGTTTTTGTGGTTTGAATTATATCTTGCCTCAACCAGCATTTTCTATGTTATCAATCTTTCTTTGAAGATACCAAAGAGCCTTTTTTAAGTCTTGTAATTCTTTATCACTACCTTTCTTACCAGCCCTTGAGATATACTTCACCGTATTCCCAAGATGGAAGTCAAGTTCCCACGCCTCAATTACTTTGATAACTTCATACACATTATCCTCACCGCCATAATGAGCTGGGTGATTTACCATTTCATTACTCATTTTAGTGTAAAATAATAATCTTTAATTTTAATTGATTTAGTATAACCATGTCTAACCGAAAAAAGAGGTTCTTTTGTCCAACCTACTTTAAATCCAAGTATTGACATCCAACCATTCTTTTCACCATTCACATATGAATATAGGTATTTTTCCCCAAATTTCAAATGTGTCTCACGAGCAATCTTAGCTCTGATTTTGTACAGTTTGAACGACATAATATTTTGACGACAATGGAGATTCTATTATCAAACCTTCTTCAACAAGGTCATCCAATTCTTTTTGTGTTGTCTCTAAATCTTCCTTCAAAATGTATTTTGAAATGTAGGAGATGTGTAGAGGTTGACGTAGTTTAGAGAGTAAACTATTTAGTTTTTTTCCTTCCATAAGATTTCTTCTCTACTTCTTTTGATTTCTTTTTCTTGGTGTCTTCTTCGTGAATTACTTCCTTTTCACCGGTAGACCCCTTGAACTCTGATTTTGGAATGAAGGTCCAATAACCTGTGGACACTCTTTGGTCAGCATCTTTGTCAGATACACGAAGCATATGACCGAGAGCATACCTTCCGAATTGTTTTGTTGTTTTAATACATTTCATAGAAATAAATTTTGGTTTTGTTTTTTAAGTGTGTAAAAGATTTGGGTTTCATCATGACCCTGTTGAAATAGATTAAAAACATCAGATGATAAGGTATCCATAAAAATAAAAGCATCAACCCTCGGAGAGAACAAAGTCTTCAAATCGGAATTTTCCAAATGAACTTTCACTTTCTTTTGGTCTACGAATCGTTTTGTGAATCCCATGAAACAAAATTAGGAAATAATTTTTAAACTGTCAAACGATTCCCAATCTTCTTTTGGAACACTTTGAAGGATATACGCCAATAGTTTTCTCTTTAACATCGGAACCAAAGTCTGTTCAAATGGAAAATTCTCATTGGTATTTACCTCAAATATCGGTAACTTGGTGAAATCCACCAAGTCCTTCCACGATGTTGCATCTTTAACTAACGTGGTAACTCGTTGACCTTGAGGGTCACCACTCCATACCATATCAAAATAAATCTTGGCGTCTGATTTGGTTCTTTTCATCTTTCTGATTGAATACTCCCACAAAAATACTTGTTTCTTACTTTTGTTGGGATAATAGATGTATCCGTGACCAACCCCCATGTTGTCTTTGTTTTTCTTTAGATTGATGGTTGTTGATTCATATACTATGGACCAAATGGACTTCCCAATATTAAAGGTGTCCATCAATCTGTTACCAGAAAAAACCAATGTCTTTTCTAACTCACCAAAATCACTGTCTTGTAGTTCGGGTAACTTAAGTGGTTGAAGTTCTTTCAAAAGAATCTCATCATCACAAGATTCAAATTTCTTTTTTGTTTGTAGTAATCTTTTTTCTTTAACTAAAGATTGAACATTTGCTAAGTGAAGTGCCAACTCAACAAAATCAGGATAAATTTTAAACTCGTCAAAATTTTCCTCACATTTTTGAATGTAATTAAGTAAGGTATATTTGTTATATTCAAAATCTATTGGTTGCGAGAGCATCCAATCAGGATTTAATTTAAATGATTTTTTCTTCCTCGCCATTTACATAAGAATAAAACACCATTTTATTTATTCAACTCTTATGATAAAATAATAAACACCCTCTACTTTTTGTTCATCAACTTTACCATCATAAAGAGACATTATCTCATAACCATCACTATCAATCCACCCTTCAATCAAATCATCTTCATAAATAAAGTATGAAAGTCCTAAATCCCATTCCCTAATAAAACTTAAAGTATCGTCCATAGCATCACTTACCCTCCCATCAATCACTTGATTAATTAAATCATCAGGAAAATCACCTTCGGGACTTTCTTCTATTTCTTCTATCTTTTGCTCAAACTCATAGATGGCATTATTTTCCAATTGGGATATTTTATTTTCAAATACCCCACGTAATTCTCTTGGCGATTTTTCCATTAATTGTTGTAAATTAACAATCTCACCCCTAACTTTTTCAATCTGATAATTCAAATACTTTATTTCATTATCTTGAACATATGAAGTTTCTCTTTGTGACTTGTCCAACCAACTTTCAGGGTCTTGGTAAATCAAGTCATTATACATGTCCTCAGCATATCTTTGAACACTATCATCATCAATATAATTTTCAAGAAAATTGTTTGAGAAAAAATTTATACCTTCACTCTCAATCATTTCTTTTGCGTATTCCTCAGCAGACCACTTCACTTCTTTTTCATTACCTATAGCATATTGGCTATTATCCCATGAAGTTTCAAAAATTTCCATATTACTATAGAATTCTTCATTTTTTGGGATGATATCATACACATCATAATAATCATTAAACTCAGATAACTCTTCATCAATTTGTTCTAACTGTTGTTGTAAACTAGTCTTTAACCCTTGGGTGTCATTTTGCATTTCATCTTCAATTTGACTTTTTCTTAACTCAAGTTGTCTTTTTCTTTCTTTACCTTGTTCATCCAACGCATTTATCTCATTACTATAGACCAAATGGTCAAATAAAGCGTGCGCCATTAACCCTTCTTTAGGACAATCAGGTCCCAATTTCCAAAGGTCCTTGTCTCTTCTTAATTCCGCACTGATATTATTTACTTCTGAACTCATTACAATTGATAAATATTCGGAGATGTCTATATTTATAGTCAATAAACCTTTAATTTAGATAAACTCGTGAATTGTGGTATCTATAAAATAACTAATGTAGTAACCAATAAAGTTTATATTGGTAGTAGTTTGAATTTATCTAAAAGGGAGTACAAACATTTTTGGATGTTGGATAAAGGTTTACATGATAATTCTTACATTCAAAAGTCATATACTAAACACGGTAAAGATAGTTTTAAATTTGAAGTTATTGAGTATTGTGAGTCTTTTAAATTGATTGATAAAGAAAATTATTATATTAATTATTATAATTCAAACGATAGTCGTTTTGGTTACAATTTAGCTATCGTAAATGAGTTTAGACGAAATACCTACAATGATGAAGTTAAAATTAAATTATCAAAATATAATTTAGAAAAAAACGGAAATTTTGATAAATATTCATTAACAAATATTGAAACTAACGAGTCATTTATTTTTGAATCATTAGTTGATGGCGCAAACTATTTAATAATGAATGGATTTACCAATGGTAGTCCAAGAAATGTTAGAATGAAAATCTCAAACTCATTAAGAGAGAAAAAAGTTAATAATGGTTACAACGGTTCCATAAGAAAAACTTGTTATAAACATAAATTCAAAATAATAAACTAAATTTAAAACTAACAAATTATGGGTGGATGCGGCTGTAAAAACAAAAACAACACTAACACAAATCAGATTCAAGCGCCAGTGGTTAAACCCCAGGCTCAACCTGTTAATGAAAACATCAAAGATGCCATTAAAAGAACAGTAGAAAAGTATTACGTAAAGAAATAAACTAATCTGAGATGTTTTTTAGTGAAGGGTAGAGAAATCTACCCTTTTTTTATATTTATGAAAATATGGCGTTTATTGACTTAGTAATTCAAGATTTTAATGAAGGTGATTATGACCTTTTAGAAACCGCATTTAATGGGGATGTCAACACATTTTTTAATTATGTTAATAAAAAAGGTAAATTTGAAGAGATAATTGCCGATGATTATAATCATAACGATTATGAAAACGATTACATTCTGTGGGTTTCTAATAACAAACCAGAAATTTTCCGTAAACTTATTGAAGATAAATTATCCGATGTAACATACATTGATGGTAAATGGTATTTTATAACATCTGATAGAGGGGATTTATCCAAACTTTATTGTGATGATAGAGATATTGGTCGTAACACAATAGAATCTATATTGTCAGGTGAATATGATAGTTCTGATTATTGGGATTCAGGAATAGATGTCTATGACAACGTAATTGATGATTTAAACGACCAAAACAAACAAACTTTAATTGAAAGATTATTAGAGGAATTGAAAGATGAAGAAATCTTACCATCAACAGATTTACTAAAAGAAATTGCATCGTCTCAAGGTCATGATGAGTATGTATCTTTAGACACTGAAACATTAAGTAGAATAATCAATGATAAAAAATCTATTAAAGAAATCTTACCCGATGATTTAGAAAGTGAGTTGGTGAGTTTATACTGGAGTGCCTATAATGTGGCATATGAAGATGAACTCTACGAATCTATTTGGAGTGAACTTGATTCTATATTTGAAGGTAATGGTGAATGGACTCAAACACCTTCCCCTTATGATAAAAATAAATTTACCCAAAAATTTCAAATACCTTTTATAGATTTAGAGTCAATTGTAAAAGATTATCTTGAAGATAATCTTAGATATAAAGATAGAACCTTGGAGTATTGGGGTAATATTATTAATATAATTGATGATACACATGAGTGTTTAAGAGTTAGAGTACCTGAATATGCAGATTGGACTGAAACCAAACAAAATATCAATTCTCTTTACAACGATTACATTTCTTAAAGTAATCTTTTTTCTTTCGCCTTTACTACAAGTTTTTGAGCTCTGTCTTCAATTGAATTGATAATGACTTCTTGCTCTTTCAAAGCCTCAATACACACGGCAATCATCTCTTTGTACTTCATGGTGTAGTTGGTCTCTTCACTACCGAATACAAGTTCAGGGAAATATGGTAAAACTTCTTGAGCAATGAAACCAATGTTTTTGTGTCCAAGTTTTTCTTTATCATCCCAATTATAATAGAATTCAACACCACGAATTTTAATTAAACTTTCAAGTGCAGATTCAATAGGTTCGATATTTGTCTTTAATCTAATATCAGATGGTCCTTTAGGTCCTGTAGCACCTTGAGCACCTTGTGGTCCTGCAGAACCTGTAGCCCCTGTAGCACCTTGAGCGCCAAAACCACTGCCCGCCTTTCCTTGAGCCCCTGTAGCACCTTGAGCGCCTCCAGCACCAGGTCCTTGAGAACCTTGAGCACCTTGTGAACCTGTAGTCGGATTTGGAGCACCTTGAGCTCCTTGAGCACCAGCTCCTTCAGAAGGGAAACCTTGAGCACCTTGCGAACCAACAGCACCTTGAGCTCCTTGTCCTCCTTGTGGTCCTTGAGCACCTTGTGGTCCTTGTGAACCTTGGCCACCCGCAGCACCTGTTGAGCCACCTCCACCCTGAGAACCTTGTCCCCCTTGTGTACCCTGAGCACCTTGTCCTCCTTGTGAACCTGTGGCACCTCCACCACCAGTACCACCTTGCGAACCTTGTCCTCCTTGTGAACCTTGTGAACCTTGAGCACCTGTGGAACCACCACCACCCTGAGAACCTTGTCCTCCCTGAGAACCTTGCGAACCTGTGGCACCTTTACCTCCACCGCCACCTTGTGAACCTTGTCCTCCTTGAGAACCTTGTGAACCTGTGGCACCTCCACCACCAGTACCACCTTGTGCACCTTGACCTCCTGTCGGACCTGTGGCACCTTTACCTCCTTGAGAACCTTGTCCTCCCTGAGAACCTTGTCCTCCTGTCGGACCTGTGGCACCTTTACCTCCTTGTGAACCTTGTCCTCCTTGTGAACCCTGACCTCCTGTAGACCCTTGAGAACCTTGAGCTCCTTGACCTCCTTGAGAACCTTGAGCTCCTTTACCACCTTGAGAACCTTGTGAACCTGTGGCACCTCCACCACCAGTACCACCTTGCGAACCTTGTCCTCCTTGTGAACCTTGTGAACCTTGAGCACCTGTGGAACCACCACCACCCTGAGAACCTTGTCCTCCTTGTGAACCTTGTGCCCCCGCACCACCTTGTGAACCTTGTCCTCCTTGAGCTCCTTGACCTCCTTGAGAACCCTGAGCACCTTGTCCTCCTTGAGTACCTTGTGAACCTTGAGCACCCTGGCTACCAACAGCACCTAACGAACCTTGAGCACCCTGACCACCCTGAGCACCTTGGAAACCTTGTCCTCCTTGAGCCCCTTGATTACCAGTAGCTCCTTGCGAACCGACAGCTCCTTGAGAACCTTGTCCTCCTTGTGAGCCTTGTGAACCAACCGCTCCTTGCGAACCTTGTCCTCCTTGAGTACCTTGTCCTCCCTGAGCACCTTGTCCTCCCTGAGCACCTTGTCCTCCTTGAGTACCCTGAGCGCCTTGCCCTCCTTGTGAACCTGTAGCTCCTTGAGCACCTTGTCCTCCTTGGGTACCCTGAGCACCTTGTCCTCCTTGTGAACCTTGTGAACCTGTGTTACCTTGGGAACCTTGAGCTCCCTGTACTCCTTGACCTCCTTGAGCCCCTTGAGCACCCTGAGCACCCTGTCCTCCTTGTGAACCTTGAACTCCTTGACCCCCTTGAGCTCCTTGTGAACCTGTATTACCTTGAGTACCTTGAGTTCCTTGTGCACCTTGTCCTCCTTGAGAACCTGTTGCTCCTTGAGCACCTTGTCCTCCCTGAGTTCCCTGAACACCTTGACCACCTTGAGCTCCTTGTGAACCTGTATTACCTTGAGTACCCTGTCCTCCTTGAGCTCCCTGTCCTCCTTGAGCCCCAACTGCTCCTTGGGAACCTTGACCTCCTTGTGAACCTTGAGCACCTTGACCTCCTTGAGCCCCAACTGAACCGGGACTACCTTGTGAACCTTGTCCTCCTTGAGTACCCTGTCCTCCTTGAGCTCCAACCGCTCCTTGGGAACCTTGTACTCCTTGCGAACCTTGAGCACCTTTTCCTCCCTGAGAACCTTGAGCACCAACGGCACCTTGCGAACCAACGGCACCTTGCGAACCTTGCCCCCCTTGAGCACCTTGATTACCTGTTGCTCCTTGTGAACCAACGGCACCTTGAGAACCTTGTCCCCCTTGAGCACCTTGATTACCTGTCGCTCCTTGTGAACCAACGGCACCTTGTGAACCTTGTCCTCCTTGAGAACCTTGTGAACCTGTATTACCTTGAGCACCAATAGGACCTTGAACACCCTGAGCACCTTTAGCACCTTGAGGACCTACATTACCTTGACTTCCTTGTCCTCCTTGAAAACCTTGACCTCCTTGAGTACCTTGAGAACCTACAGGTCCAACAGCACCCTGTGAACCTTGAACACCATCAGCGCCTACCGCACCTTGAGCACCTGTATTACCCTGAGAACCTTGTCCTCCTTGAGAACCTTGTCCTCCTTGAGAACCTTGTGAACCTGTATTACCCTGAGAACCTTGAACACCCTGAGCTCCTTGTCCTCCTTGAGAACCCTGTCCTCCCTGAGTACCTTGAGCTCCTTGTCCTCCTTGAGAACCCTGTCCTCCCTGAGCACCTTGTGAACCTACACCACCAACAGCACCTTGTGAACCTTGAGTCCCTTGAGAACCCTGCCCTCCCTGAGTACCTTGTGAACCTTGAGGTCCTTTTCCACCTTGGGCACCTTGTCCTCCTTGAGAACCAACATTACCTGTTGCACCTTGTGAACCAACCGAACCTTGTGGACCTGTAGACCCAAAATCACCTTGTTTTCCTTGACCTCCTTGAGTTCCCTGAGCACCCGCAGCACCCTGAGCACCTGTTGGTCCGGTATTTGTTGTGCCAGCCCAAAGAGCATTATTAACTACAGTACCTGCAGTTGTTGCAATAGTACTAAAAACATAAAGATTGTTAAAAAATAACCTAAATTTAGGTGAGGTATTAATAACTTTAAAATAAACAGTAGTACTAACTTTCCAATCAAGTACAGCACTGGAGTAAACCCAAGTTGCCTTAGTATTATTTGTATCATACAACTCAACAGTTGCACTACCTGGTAATATAACGATATCCTTAGCCACCTATTTTTATACTTAAATCTTTAAGAAAATTATTCAATACTTCAACTCTTTTTTGGTTTTCAATTAATGCCGATATGCCAACCGAAACCAATAGCTCATATTGTAAATTCTTATAACCATATTTATCTGTCCAAACTAAATCTGGATATTTTTCTTCAATTTCTTGAGCAATAAATCCAAGGTTTACACCTGTAATTAGGTATTTGTGTTCTGGTAAATAATCTGACAATTGAGGAATGTCCTCAACCCAATCAAATTTAACACCTCTCATGCTAACAATGTTTTGTCTAACGTCTGTAAGAGGTTTAATGTTTGTTTTATATCTGGCATCTGATGGTGGTCCTTGAGCACCTTTAGCACCTTGAGTACCCTGTGGTCCTTTACCACCTTGAGCACCTGTACCTCCTTGCGGTCCTCTTTGGCCTTGAGAACCCTCGGCTCCTTGAGCTCCGTTACCACTCGGTCCTTTTGTACCAGTGGCACCTTGAGAACCTTGTGCACCTGCCGGCCCTTTTGGACCTTGAGCACCTTGAGCACCTGGTGTTGGAGGACCTGTGGCACCAAGAACACCTGTAGTTCCTTGAGCCCCTTGGTTTCCTGCAACTCCTGTATTTCCCGCGGCTCCTTGAGCACCTTGTGTGGATGACGCAGCACCTTGAGTTCCTTGGGCTCCTTGAGCCCCTTGTACCGAACTTTGAGCACCTTGGGCTCCTTGAGTTGTGCTATTAGCTCCCTGAGCTCCTGTATTACCTTGAGCACCTGTTGCACCTTGAGTAGAACCTTGAGCACCTTGAGCTCCTGTTGAACCTCCACCACCTTGTGAACCTTGAGCACCGGTGACACTACTTTGAGCACCTTGAGCTCCTTGACCTCCTTGAGAACCTTGACCTCCTTGTGCACCTTGTACAGAACTTTGAGCTCCTTGAGCACCTTGTCCTCCTTGGGAACCTTGACCTCCTTGTGCACCTGTACTAGCACCTTGAGCCCCTTGTGAACCCTGAGCCCCTTGGGCACCTGTGTTACCTTGTGCACCGGTACTAGCACCTTGAGCTCCTTGTGAACCTTGTGCACCTTGGGCACCTGTATTACCTTGAGCACCGGTACTAGCTCCTTGAGCACCTTGGGCTCCTTGAGCACCTTGTTTACCCGTAGCTCCTTGGTCACCTTGGACCGAACTTTGAGCACCTTGAGCTCCTTGTCCACCCTGAGCCCCTTGTCCACCCTGAGCCCCTGTATTAGCTCCTTGGGCACCTTGAGCACCTGTTGAACCACCACCACCTTGTGAACCCTGAGCACCCGTGACACTACTTTGAGCACCAGTATTTCCTTGTGAACCCTGAGCACCTGTTTTTCCTTGAGCACCCGTAACTCCACCTTGAGCACCTTGTGCTCCTTGAGCACCTTGTTTACCAACAGCACCTTGAGCACCTGTAATTGCTCCTTGAGGACCCTGAGTACCTTGAGCCCCTGTATTACCTGTCGCTCCTTGAGCACCTGTATTACCACCTTGAGCACCTGTGCTACCTTGAGTACCTTGAGCTCCTTGAGCCCCTTGGGCTCCCGTATTAGCACCTTGAGCACCTTGTGCCCCTTGACCACCTTGAGCACCTGTCGCTCCTTGAGCTCCCGTAGTTCCACCTTGAGCACCTGTACTACCTTGAGCACCTGTATTACCCGTCGCACCTTGTGCTCCCGTGGTTCCACCTTGAGCTCCTTGAGCCCCTTGAGCACCTGTATTACCTGTTGCACCTTGAGCACCTGTGACTCCACCTTGAGCCCCTTGAGCACCTTGTCCTCCTTGAGCACCTGTAACTCCCGTAGCTCCTGCGGTTCCTCCTTGAGCACCTATATTACCTTGGGCACCGGTATTACCTGTAGCACCTTGTGCACCCTGTACAGAACTTTGAGCACCTTGAGCACCTTGAGCTCCTTGAGCTCCTGTATTACCTTGGGCACCTTGAGAAGCACCTTGAGCTCCTTGAGCACCTTGAGCACCTGTATTACCCGTAGCTCCTTGAGCACCCTGAACAGAACTTTGAGCACCTTGAGCTCCTTGAGCACCTTGAGCACCTGTTTTTCCTTGAGCTCCCGTAACACCACCTTGAGCACCTTGAGCTCCTTGAGCACCTTGTTTTCCGACGGCTCCTTGAGCACCTGTATTAGCACCTTGAGCTCCTTGAAATCCTTGAGCTCCTTGTGCACCCGTACTACCTTGAGCACCTGTAACACCACCTTGAGCACCTTGAGCACCTTGAGCACCTTGTTTGCCTGTAGCTCCTTGGTCACCTTGAACCGAACTTTGAGCACCCACAGAACCTTGAGTACCTTGGGCACCCTGAGCACCTTGTGCACCTGTGTTAGCACCTTGTGCTCCTTGAGAACCTGTTGGTCCCTGAGCACCTTGAGCACCTTGTGCACCTGTGTTAGCACCCTGAGCACCTTGAGCACCTTTAGGTCCTTGAGCTCCTTGTCCACCTTGAGCACCCGTACTAGCACCTTGTGCTCCTTGAGCCCCTTGTCCACCTTGAGCTCCTTGTCCACCTTGAGCACCAGGAGTATCATCCGTACCACCCTGAGTACCTTGTGCTCCTTGAGCACCTTGGGCACCTTGAGCTCCTGTGTTTGCACCTTGAGCACCTTGAGCACCTATCGGTCCTTGAGAACCTTGTGCACCTGTTGGTCCGATTACATTACTTGCAGTTCCCTGACTACCTTGTGCTCCTTGAGCACCTGTGTTACCTTGAGCACCCGTGCTAGCACCTTGAGCTCCTTGAGCTCCTTGAGTACCTTGAGCACCTGTATTACCTTGAGCTCCTTGAGTGGTACTATTAGCACCTTGAGTTCCTTGAGCACCTTGTGCACCCGTTTTTCCTTGGGCACCTTGGACTGAACTTTGAGCACCTTGAGTTCCTTGAGCACCTTGAGCACCTTGAGCTCCTGTATTACCTTGAGCTCCTGTGTTCGCACCCTGAGCACCCTGAGCACCTTGTGTACCCTGAACTCCTTGAGCCCCTGTGTTAGCCCCTTGGGCACCCTGTCCACCTTGCGTACCTTGGGCTCCCTGTCCACCTTGTGTACCTTGAGCCCCTTGAGGACCTTGACCTCCTTGAGCCCCTTGAGCACCCGTTGGTCCTTGAGTACCTTGAGCTCCTTGAGCTCCTTTAATATTGGCTTGTGAACCTATCCATTCTCCAAGATAGTTAATAATCTGAACATACGATGAACTACCATCCCACGCATAAATACCTT
>Ga0247834_1001121_pt1 | contig 48055 bp, 48 predicted proteins | sample LaCruzMarch2015__8_FD_187118 | JGI IMG/M metagenome (GOLD analysis project Ga0247834, IMG submission 187118) | Freshwater microbial communities from meromictic Lake La Cruz, Castile-La Mancha, Spain - LaCruzMarch2015_12m | ecosystem: Environmental > Aquatic > Freshwater > Lake | place: Spain... | reverse complement strand
TGCCGCAGGCAAGCCTTACCCATCCCTCCCCCCGAACGCCTGCCGCGGCGAGCGGTGCCGGGTTTGGGGGCGCACAGCCCCCATCAAACTGGTGCTTTTTCACCCACAGATTTTTGTGAAGAGCCGCAGAAACAGAACTACACCGCGAAGGTCAAAACCTGGCTCGAAAAGCCGGAACAGGCCGATCTGGTGAAGAGCATCAAGGCCACCATCAGCCCGAACATGGCCGCCGAAAAGCAGGATCAGGTCATCGTCACCCAGGCAAAAAACTTCATCCGCAACACCGGCATCAAACTCGGCTGACGAGTCTCAAACTCCTCCGGTTTCTGTTCGGTCCCATCCCGGACAGATTGACATCAACAAATCATCCCAACACCCGCGTTTATGTTTTCGACAAAAAAACTCAATGGCAGCCACGATATTCTTTCATTGATGAATTGCCGTCGCCTGCCAGCACGACTGAGCACGGGAGAGGCGTCAGCAATCCTGGGATTTCAGGAGCATGACATCGCTCCGCTCATTGCAGCAAAAATGCTCAACCCACTCGGAAAACCAGCGCCGAATGCACCAAAATATTTTGCCTCGGTGGATGTTCTCGCCGCTTCCCAGGATCGCGAATGGCTGTCTCTGGCAACGCGTGCGCTCGCAAAATACTGGCAGGGCAAGAATGCTCGCAAAAAAGCAGATGGCGGCCGATTGGCTCCGTTTGAAGCTGCTGCTTGATGTTTCTGTACCAAATCAAAATGGTGTCGGATCAAAAGCGGCAGAATCCCGGCTGGTAAGGCGGTTCGATTGAGTCCGACGTTCTCATGTCAGGCCACCAAGAGGGCCTCCGGCTTCTCTTTCGCGATGGTGAGAAGCTTTAGCGCGGCTCCGCTGGGGTTTTTGTAGCCGCTTTCCCACGAAATGTAGGTCTTCATCGGGACATTCAGAATTTCTGCAAAGATGGCCTGACTTGCGCCCCATTTTTTACGGATGGCTCGAATTTGGGTCGGTTTTATCGGTTGGAGCGCTTTCCGCTCTCGAGTGCGGAGATCCCCGGATCGGCCTTCGCGATACAAGCGCACGGTGTCTTGCACGGCAGCGACCAACTCGTCGCCGTTGAATTCAATTTCCACTGGTGCTTTTTTCATAGTCATTTGAGGTAGGCTGCTTGCGAACGGAGGGCCGCTTTCTGGTCAGCGGTCAAATCACTCTGGCGGCTCTTCGTGTAGAGGAAGAACAGAAAGATCACGGCCCGTTCCTTCAAATGGAAGTATACGACCCGCGCTCCACTGCTTTTTCCTCTGCCTGGCATTTTCATGCGAATTTTTCGAAAGCCTCCTGTTCCCTGAATCAAGTCGCCTCGTTCGGGATCCGCCAGAAGCTCGTTTTCCAGTTTCCGCAAGGGTTCCTCTGCATCCAATCTGGTGATCTGTTCCGTGAATTTTGACGACTCAATAAAGAGGATGCTCATATACTACTTAGTGGTATTTCTGGCAAGTTGTAATTTCAGGAAACTGCAGCGTGCACGGGGTGAGGTGGTTCGAGCGAGACACGAGGCATGGTGATGATCTTCTGTTGTGCGCGGGATTCGTATTCATCGAGAGGCGGCACCACGACCTGAGCTCCCTTAGCGTAGGCTTCGTGCACGGCTCGGCTGCTGTGGCCAAGGGCATCTTGTGCGAACCGTTGCGGGTATCCGCACACCTTTGCCCGCTGTGCCCATGAATGGCGGTAGCTGTGCAGGCTCACCCCGGATACCCCAGCGATGCGGCAGCGGCGGCGGAACTCCGTAGCGCGGGCATTCGCTCCCGCCATCTTGATCGTGGGAAAAAGCGGTCCGAATCGGGGCCGCGCTTCCAAAAGTTCCCGCAGGCGCTTGCCGATGCTCAGGCGGGCGGGTTCGCTGTCCAATCCGAGTTTCTTGCGCCGGTAAACGAGCTGTCCGTTTTGCCAGTCGATCTTGTCGGCTTCCAACTCCGCCGCGTCCGATTGGGCCGCCCCGGTTTCAAAAAGAAATTCGTAATACGCCCGCTTTTCCGGGTTCTTCTCGCTGGCGATAATCCGCGCGTGTTCCTCCAGTGTGATAGCGCGCTTGCTCTTGCCTCGTATCTTGGGCCATGCACGCTTTGCCAGAATCGGCCACGCCAGCCAGCCAATATCCAGCGCGAGGTTGTGAAGGCGACGCATATAATGGGCGAAGGAATTCCCGTTTTTGTGCAGAAGCGCCAGGAGTTCTTCCGCCGTAGTTTGCACGAGTGGACGGGAGCGCAGGGAATCAAACGACTTGGCGTCCATCGCTCGCTGGCAGCGAGCGCGGGATGATTCGATGCCATGCGTGCACATTTCGGCCATGACCTCGGCCCAGGTGCGCGCGCTCATGCGAGGGTCATGCGCCGTCAGGTAGGTGCGGGCAATGGCGAGGTTGAGAGTTGGCTGACGGTAGGACTCGTTCTTGCTGTGCAGCAGTTTTTCCGCCACCTCGCGGTCGCGCGTTTTCAGGCTTCCTTGCTTGGAAGACTCCTGATCCTGCCAATAGAAAACCCCATTGGCGCGCTGGTAGATTCTGAACTTTTTGAGCATGTTTTTTCTCCGGTTGTAGGAGATAACACGCCCTCATCTTTTCCGTTACCGAGCAGAGACGGAGTTCGCACAGAGTTGGAACGAATTTTACAATTCCAAAATGGCTTGCTGGCACTTTTGCTGGCAATCGGCCGTTTTCCGCCTTTTGGAGTCAAGTAAACCGCTAAACGTTAACGATTTATAAAATGGCTCCTGAGGTAGGACTCGAACCTACGACCAATCGGTTAACAGCCGACCGCTCTACCACTGAGCTACTCAGGAATGATGGAGAATGGGAAAGTAAACAGTTTTCGTTTCGGGAAATCAACCGGTTTTTTCGACAAGAGGCTCCGTTCCCGAGCGTGCCGGCTGCATCGCCCGGGCTGCGGCTCTCAACAACGCTCGCGCTCTCCGAGAGTGTGGCATGGGGCGGGGAGGTTCTGCCGCTTTGCAGCTCTCCCACCCTCCAAGCAACTTTCGGAGATTCGTCCTCCAAGTCCCTTTTGTTTCAGATGGCACGTCACCAGCCGGCGTCATGAACAGGCGCATCCGTCAGGCATCCAGCCCTCGTATCGTTCAAGAATCGCCCTCTTCTGGAGGGCTAGGTAAATATTACCGCATTTTTTTAAGCCATCCTTGACACGCTACACATTAGCTGAACTAATACGCGCTTTCACCCATCATGATCTCGGCACCTTCCCAATCTCGCTCCGGACCGCACCCGGTCTTTCTCTGGCTCTTTTCCTCGCTTGGCAAAAAGACGGTCGTTGCGCTGACCGGCATTGCTCTGGTCGCTTTTGTCACCGGCCACCTTTTGGGAAACTTCACGATCTACCTCGGTCCAGACTGGCTGAATTCTTACGCCCTGCACCTGCAGAGCCTCGGGCCGCTCCTCTGGGTGATCCGGCTCGTCCTTCTGGGCATCCTGGTCGGGCACATCTTCTTCACGATGCTGCTGTGGAAGGAAAACCAGGCGGCCCGCCCGAAGAAGTACATCGCTTCCGACCCGGTGGGCACGAGCGTCTTTGCCCGCACGATGCGTCTGAGCGGCCTGATCGTGCTGGCGTTCATCGTCTTTCACCTCGCCCACTTCACGCTCTGCATCGTCGACCCGGCCTACCGCCACATGGAGACGACTCTGGCCGACGGCCAGACCGTCCATGATGTTTACGGCATGGTTGTGGCCGGCTTCAGCAACCCGGTCATCGTGATTATCTACCTTGTGGGGCTGACGCTTCTCACCATGCACCTGAGCCACGGGATCGGCAGCCTTTTCCAGACGCTCGGACTCACCAACCGCCGGATGCACGGGGTCATCGAACTCGGCACCAAAGCCTTCGCCTGGCTCCTCTACCTCGGCTACATTTCCATCCCGATTTCCATCCTGGTCTTCGGCTTGGGGAAAGGAATTGTCAAATGACGCTCGACGCTAAAATACCCGCTGGTCCGCTCGACAAAAAGTGGACGTCCTTCAAGAACAACGCCAAGCTGGTCAACCCGGCCAACAAGCGCAAGTTTGATATCATCGTGGTGGGATCCGGCCTCGCCGGGGCCGCGGCGGCTGCCACGCTGGCCGAGCAGGGCTACCGCGTAAAGTGCTTCTGCTACCAGGACAGCCCGCGGCGTGCGCACTCGATCGCCGCCCAGGGCGGGATCAACGCCGCCAAAAATTACCAGAATGACGGCGACAGCGTCTACCGGCTGTTTTACGACACGATCAAGGGCGGGGATTTTCGCGCCCGCGAGGCAAACGTGCACCGTCTGGCCGAGGTGAGTAGCCTGATCATCGACCAGTGCGTCGCGCAGGGGGTCCCCTTCGCCCGCGAGTACGGCGGGCTCCTGGACAACCGCTCGTTCGGCGGGGCGCAGGTATCCCGCACGTTCTATGCGCGCGGCCAGACCGGGCAGCAGCTCCTCCTTGGAGCCTACGCGGCCCTCAGCCATCAGATCGCCCTCGGCAACGTCGAGATGTTCCCGAAAACCGAGATGATGGACCTCGTGCTGGTGGACGGCCACGCCAAGGGAATCGTGACCCGCGACATGACGACGGGCGAGATCTCCTCGCACGCCGGTGATGCGGTGCTTCTCTGCACCGGCGGCTACGGGAACGTCTTCTACCTCTCGACCAACGCCCGCGGCTGCAACGTCACCGCGACCTACCGGGCTTTCAAGCGCGGCGCGCTCTTCGCCAACCCGTGCTACACCCAGATCCATCCGACCTGCATCCCGGTGAGCGGCGACTACCAGTCGAAGCTCACCCTCATGTCGGAGTCGCTGCGAAACGACGGCCGCGTCTGGGTCCCGAAGCGCAAGGAAGATTGCGCCAAGGATCCCAAGGACATCCCGGAGGACGCCCGCGATTATTTCCTCGAGCGCAAGTACCCGAGCTACGGGAACCTCGCCCCGCGCGACATCTCATCGCGCTCGGCAAAGGAAGCCTGCGACGAGGGCCGCGGCGTCGGGCCGGGCGGACTCGGGGTTTATCTCGACTTTGCTGACGCCATCAAGCGTCTTGGCAAACACGTCATCCAGGAGCGCTACGGCAACCTCTTCGAGATGTATCACAACATCACGAACGAGGACGCCTACGAGCGCCCGATGCGGATCTATCCCGCCGTGCACTACACGATGGGCGGGCTCTGGGTTGACTACAACCTGATGAGCAACATCCCGGGGCTTCACGTGCTCGGCGAGGCCAACTTCTCCGACCACGGCGCGAACCGCCTCGGCGCCAGCGCCCTCATGCAGGGCCTCGCGGACGGATATTTTGTTATCCCCTACACGCTCGGCCAATACCTGACCGCGCAGTTCGGGAAAAAGGTCGATCCGAAGGCCCCCGCATTCGATGAGGCGGCCGAGGCGGTCAAGGCCCGCATCGACAAGCTCATCGGCATCAAGGGCACCCGCTCGGCGGACAGCTACCACCGCGAGCTCGGCAAGATCATGTGGGACAAATGCGGGATGGCCAGAGACAAGGCCGGCCTCGAGGAGGCAATCCGCAAAATCACGAAGCTCCGCGAGGATTTCTGGTCGAACCTCAGCGTGCTCGGCTCGAAGGATGGGATCAACATGGAGCTCGAGCGCGCCGGCCGCATCGCCGACTTCCTCGAGTTCGGCGAGCTCATGTGCCTCGACGCGCTCGACCGGAACGAATCGTGTGGCGGCCACTTTCGCACCGAGTACCAGACCCCCGAGGGCGAGGCGCTTCGGGACGACGAACACTTCGACTACGTGTCCGCATGGAAGCACGAAGGCGACGGCCTGGCCCCGACCCTGATCAAGGAACCGCTCGTTTACGAGGAGGTCAAACTCGCAACCCGCAGCTACAAATAAGACTATGAAATTTTATCTCGAAGTTTGGAGGCAGCTGAGCCCGAACGCTCCGGGCAAGCTCGAGCACTACGAGGCGAACGACATCCCGTCCGAGGCCTCGTTCCTCGAAATGCTCGACATCGTCAACGAGGACCTCGCCAAGAAGGGGATCGAGCCGATCCAGTTCGACTCCGATTGCCGCGAGGGCATCTGCGGGAGCTGCTCTCTCACGGTTAACGGCATCCCGCACGGCCCCGGCCGCGGGACCACCTGCCAGCTCTACATGCGGAAATTCCGCGACGGCCAGATTATCACGATCGAGCCGTTCCGCGCGGATTCGTTTCCGGTCGAGCGCGACCTCGTCGTCAACCGTGAGGCTTACGACCGGATCATGCAGGCGGGCGGGTTCATCAGCGAGCGCGCCGGCTCCGCGCCCGACGCCAACGCGGTGCCGATCCCGAAGGTGGTCGCCGATGAGTCGATGGATGCTGCCGCCTGTATTGGCTGCGGCGCCTGCGCCGCCGCGTGCCCGAACGGCTCGGCCATGCTCTTCGTCAGCGCCAAGGTCACCCACCTCGGACTCCTCCCGCAGGGCAAGCCGGAAAACGACCGCCGCGTGCTCAACATGGTCCGCCAGATGGACAAGGAAGGGTTTGGAAACTGCTCGAACTACTACGCCTGCGAGGCGGTGTGCCCGGCCGGAATCCCCGCCTCGTTCATCTCCCGCATGAACCGGGAGTTTTCCTTCGCCTCGATCAAAGAATCCCTCGGGATCACGGTCTAGCCCGGAAATTGCACGGTTGCATTGTCTCGTCGTTCGATGAGCGACGATGCCTGTCTGGTTGCATGGCGTGCGACGGTCACAGACCACCGCTACAACCTGTAGAGCCGCAAACCGGACTGTGAGATATGATACCGGATCTTGGAAATAAAGAGACGATAAGGCGGCCAGTGCAAAACAGGGAGCACAGGCGTCCCGCCCTGTGAAGATGCAGGCTTGCGCTTGCAAGGTCAGTGCCCAAACAGGCGAGCCGCCTGTTCTCCATTGTTGGTGGAAAGTCCGATGATTTCCAGGAACTGGTATGAGGGCTAGGCATCCGCCTGCCAGACCGTCTTTCCGCCGACAATCGTGACCACCGCGCGGCCTTTCCACGTGTGCCCGTGGAAGGGGGTGTTGTGGGAAAGCGAGAGCGAGGCGCCCTTGTCAAACGTCCACTCGCGGCTGGGGTTGATGAGGGTCACATCCCCGGGAGCCCCGTCGGAGAGTGTCCCGCGGTCGAGCTTCAGAAGCCGGGCCGGCTCGTGAGTGTACAGCGCGATCAGGCGCCCGAGGGGGATGATCTTCCGCCGGTGGACGAGAAGGTCGCAGAAGGTCGCAAATTCCGTTTCGAGCCCGGTGATTCCAAACGGCGCCTGGTCGAACTCGACTTCCTTTTCGTAGGCGGCGTGCGGGGCGTGATCGCTGCAGAGGATGTTCAGCGTGCCGTCGGCGATCCCCTCGAGAACCGCCTCGATATCTTCCTGCGCACGCAGCGGCGGGTTCATCTTAAAGTTTGTATCGTACCCGGCGAGCGAGGAATCGCGGAGCGCGACGTGGTGCGGGCAGACTTCGCCGGAGATCGGGATCCCGCGCGCCTGGGCCTCGCGGATCATCCGTACGCTGCCGCCCGAGCTGATGTGCTGGCAATGGATCGGCGACTGGCATAGCTCAGCAAGCATGATATTTCGCGCGACGACCATCTCCTCCCCCATGCGCGGCCACCCGGGAAGCCCGAGGCGGAGGCTCCACTCTCCCTCGTGCATGACGCCATCGCCGACGAGGGAATAATCCTGGCAATGGTCCATGACGGGGAGCTCAAACATGCGCGCGTACTCGACCGCGCGGCGCATGACCTCGTGGTTCTGCACGCAGTGCCCGTCGTCGGTGAGCGCGACGACACCGGCGGCGGCCAGAGAGCCGAACGGGGCAAGCTCCTCACCCTTCAGTCCTTTCGTGATCGCCCCCGTGCAGAAGACGTTCACGCACGCGTGCTGGGCGGCGCGCTCGCGGATCCAGGTGATTGTGGCGGCACTGTCGGCCGGGGGCGAAGTGTTTGGCATCGCAACGATGCTCGTAAACCCGCCCGCTGCTGCGGCCCGGGTGCCGGTCGCAATCGTCTCCTTGTGGGATTGGCCGGGCTCGCGCAGGTGGACGTGGATGTCGATCAGACCCGGGGCAACGACCAGTCCAGACGCATCGATCGTCTCAAAATCCGCTTCGGGCGGTAAAGAAGAGAATTTTCCGTCGCGGATGACGATGTCGCCGACCTCGTCCCGCCGGTTTGCCGGGTCGATGATCCGGCCGTTTTTGATCAGAAGATTTTTCATGTCGGGAGCCCGGCTCCGCCGGCGCAGAGGTAGAGGACGGCCATGCGGACGGCGATCCCGTTGGTGACCTGCTCCAGGATGACGCTCTGGGTGCCGTCGGCCACGTCGCTGTCGATTTCGACCCCCCGGTTGATTGGCCCGGGGTGCATGATCAGGCAGCCTGGCTTCAGGCGGGCCGCCCGCGATTTGGTGAGCCCGAAGAGCGAGACGTACTCGCCGAGCCCCGGAAAGTATTCCTTCCGCTGGCGCTCGTGCTGGATCCGAAGAAGGTTGATCACATCGGCATCCTCAAGCACCTCGTCGATCCGGTGGACGACGCGCACGCCGAGCTTTTCAAAGCCGGCCGGCACAAGAGTGGTCGGGCCGACGAGGGTGACCCGGGCCCCGAGCTTGACCAGGCCGTGGATGTTCGATCGGGCGACGCGGCTGAAGAGGATATCGCCGACGATGGCGACGTGGAGCCCGGCGATCCGCCCATGCTTCTGCCGCATCGTGAAGATATCCAGGAGGCCCTGCGTGGGGTGCTCGTGCGAGCCATCCCCCGCGTTGATCACACACGCGTTCAGGCGGTCGGCCAGGAACCGAGGCGACCCGGCCGAGCTGTGCCGGAGGACGATGATGTCGGCATGCAATGCCTGAAGGTTGAGAGCGGTATCCTTGAGGGTCTCGCCTTTCTGCAGGCTCGAGGCGGTGGCCGTGATGTTCACAACATCCGCGCTCAAGCGCATCGCCGCAATCTCGAACGACGTCCGCGTGCGCGTGCTCGGCTCGACAAAAAAGTTGACGAGTGTCTTCCCGCGGAGGGCGGGCACCTTTTTGAGGCTGCGCTCGCCGACCCCTTTGAATGCCGTGGCGGTATCGAGAAGGAACTGAATCTCCTCGGCCCCGAGGTCGTCCAGCCCGATGAGGTCCTTGCGCGTCCAGGTCTTCATGGGGTGACCACCTTGACCGAATCCGGCACGCCATCCAGGCTTTCAAAGCGGACCCGGATCTTTTCCTCGCGGGCCGTGGGGAGGTTCTTTCCGACATAGTCGGCCCGGATCGGGAGCTCGCGGTGCCCGCGGTCCACCAGCACGGCCAGCTGGATGCTCGCCGGACGCCCAAACGAGGCCAGCGCGTCCAAGGCTGCCCGGCAGCTCCGGCCGGTAAAAAAGACGTCGTCCACCAGGACGACGGGACGTCCATCCAGATCGACGGGTAGGCGGGTGGGAACGGGAGCGGTCATTCGCCCGCGCGTGGCGAGGTCATCCCGATGCATCGCGATGTCGATCGTCGCCAGAAAGGGAGCGATGCCCTCCACTTTTTCGATGTGCCCGGCGAGGCGGCGGGCCACTTCGACCCCCCGGGTCGGGATCCCAGCCAGGACCAACCTCTTTATATCGGGCTGCTGCTCGACGATCTCGTGAGCCATCCGGCGGATCGCCTTCTGGATGGCGTCGGCATCCATCTCGGTGCGTTCGGTATTGTTTGTCATGCGGCCTTCGTGCCCTCGCGGGAGCACATTAAAGGATTGGATGTTTCTTCAGGCGGTGGACTCGGTGCGGGGCTGGCGGGTGCGGTCGGACCTCCACGCAGATCGGTACTTCACGATCCAATCCAGGAGCGCACGCTCAAAGCCGATGTCCTGACCGGCCTTCTCGCTCTCAATCCACTTGTGCCGTAAAATCTCCTCCCGTTCCGCGAGAAACTCCTTGTACAATACGGAGTTTTTCACGAGATCGGTCGTCTCGCTTTTCTGGGAGCTCATTTCCATTCTGTTAGCTTCTTACGCATGGAAATGTCAACCGGATTCCTAGGCGTCCGGTTGCTCAGTCCCTCAGGAGCGCCTCCAGGACGGATTTTGTATCGGAAAAATCGTCGAACAGGAAGTCCGGGTGGTGGGCGGCGAGCTCGTTCCGTGTGGCTCCGCCAGTGGAGACGGCAACAGTTTTGGCGCCGATCGCACGCCCGCAGGCGATGTCCCGCGGGGTGTCGCCGATGACGAAGATCCGCTCCGGCGGGAACGGGGCTCCGTAGCGCTCCTCGGCCCGGGAGCTGGCAAACTTTCCGAGCTCGTTCCGATCGTGGTGATCGTCGGCGAATGCGCCGAATTCAAAATAATCCCAGACCCCGTAGTGGCGGAGCTTGAGTTCGGCCCCGCGGACGAGGTTTCCCGTGAGCAGCGCCAGGACGGCTTCCGGGTGGCTGCGCAGCGCATCCAGCAGAGAGAGGAGTCCGGGCAGGACCCGCCCTTGGAAGGCTGGCATGCATTCGGAGAGGTGGTGGAGGTAGGAGTCGAGCAGGGCGGAAATATTCTCAGCAGATGCCTCCAGGCCGTGCTTGGCTAGGAGGGCTCGGGCAATGAGAGCATCTGTCGCGCCGGCGAGCACGATCCCCTGAAAATCTTCGTCGATCCCGAACCGGGACTTCATCGCTCGCACGAGCGCGGCTTCCCCGGCCCCGCCCGAGGTGATCAGCGTTCCATCGATATCGAAGAGGATGAGCCGCCGGCTACTGGGCATCTTCCACTTCGTCCTCAGGATCTTCAATGTCCTCGGGCTCAGGCTCGAGGAGCTCGCCATGTTTTGTAAACTTCCGCTGGCGCTTTCCGGCCGGAAGCGGGCTGAGCGTCATCCCGATCGCGCGGCCGACCAGCTTCGGCTCCATATCGACGTGGGCCATGCCGACGAGATCTTCGCGGACCCTCTTTACAACGTTCATGCCGAGCTCCTGGTGGGCCATCTCCCGCCCGCGGAACTGGAGGTGGACCTTCACCTTGTTGCCCTTATCCAGAAAGTCCTCCGCATGGCGGACCTTGGTGATATAGTCGTGCTCGTCGATGTTCACCCGGAACTTGACCTCCTTCACCTTCGTCGTGGCCTGCTTTTTGTCCTTCTCCTGCTTGGAAAGGTCGTAGCGGAATTTTCCAAAATCGACGATCCGGCAGACCGGCGGCTGCGCGTTCGGGGCAATCTCGACCAGATCGAGCCCCATGCTGCGGGCTCGGCGGATGGCCTCGTCCAGGCGCAGGACGCCGAGCTGTTGGTTGTTGGCAGCGACAATCACACGCACCTCGCGGGCGCGGATCCGTTCATTGATGCGAATATCCTTTAAGTTAATGTGACCTCCGGGTTGTTGGGGAAGACGTACGTTCTGCTGCGGGGCGAAGGCCTCGCGCGGACAGCACACGGAAAGGTTGGCTCATGCGCGGCATGAATCAGCTTTTGCGAAGAAAAATCTGCATGTTCAATGTGCTATCCAATCGACTGGGCGAAGGATGTAGGGATTTTCCGCCATCAGGCAAGCGGAAATTGCACCGGATCAAAAATCGGGTGGGAGGAATTTTCTGATTCTCCCTTGCGAAATGTGAATTCAGCTCGATTGGTTGTAGGGAAAGTCCCCTTATCTGCCCGACCCCCTCGGGCCTTCCGATCGCCTCCATGTACTTCTGAAAAATTAAATTCAACCAGTTGCTTGCATTTCCGCAACGCTCGTTGATACTCTAGGCAACCTGAATCATGAAACCTATCGAAACCCGCATCGCAGAGAACCTGAAAAAGCATCGCAAGGCCAACAAGCTGACCCAGACCAAGTTGGCGAATCTGGCTGGTGTCCACCTGCGCTACGTCCAAGACATTGAAGCCGGGCGGAGGAATCCGACCGTCGGCGTGGTGGAGGGATTTAAGTTCGCGCTCGGCTGCGATTGGGGCGACCTGCTGGACAGCAAGTCCCGCCGGTAACCGATTGCGCGCAGCTAGCGCAACGCTTGATGTGCCGGGCAGGCAGAACCTGACCCGGAGGAAGAAATCACTCCTACGTGCCGGAGGCGCATCGCCCGGGCAAAGGTCGTCCTTGTCTGGTGGCAGCAGGTGAGGGTAGGCTGATCAAGAAATGCACCAAGGTTCACTCGCGCTCCTGCTCCATGCCCACCTCCCTTGGGTCCGCCACCCGGAGCACGACGAATTTTTTGAGGAGGACTGGCTTTTTGAGGCGATCACGGAGACGTACATCCCGCTTCTGAGGATCCTGCGGAAGCTGGCGGCCGAGCGGGTTCCGGTGCGGATGACGTTCACGATGACGCCGACGCTCTGCGCGATGCTGCGCGATCCGCTGCTTCAGGAGCGGGCGGAGCGGTATCTGAGCCGCGGGGTGGAGCTGGCGCATCGCGAGATCGAGCGCACCGCCGGGGATGCGGAGGTTCGCGAGCTCGCGAAGATGTACTTGGGGACGTTTTCCGAGGCGCTGGATTTTTACACGCGGGAGATCCGGCGTGATGTGGTCGGGGCCTTTGCGCAGCTCCAGGAGGAGGGGATGATCGAGATCATCACATGCGCGGCGACGCATGGGTTCCTGCCCCTCATGGAGTCGTTTCCCGAGGCGATGCGCGCGCAGATTTTTATCGGCCTGGATGAATACCGGGAGTGTTTCGGTCGGGATCCCCAAGGGATTTGGCTGCCCGAGTGCGGGTATGTGCCCGGGATCGACCGCCTACTGCAGGAGGCGAATATCCGGTGGTTTGTGGTGGATGCGCACGGGCTGATGTACGGGGAGCCGCGCCCGAGGTTTGCGATCTACTCTCCCTATTTTACTCCGGCAGGGCCGGCGGTGATCGCGCGCGACCGCGAGTCCAGCAAGCAGGTCTGGAGCGCGCGGGAGGGGTATCCCGGCGACCCGGCCTACCGGGATTTTTACCGCGATATCGGGAGCGAGCTGCCGGAGGACTATCTCCACCAGGTCTTTCCGAACGTCGGCCACAAACGGAACACCGGGATCAAGTACCATCGGATCACCGGCTCCGAGCAGAAGGGCATCTACAACCGGGGCTGGGCGATGGGGGCGGCGGATTCCCATGCCGGAGACTTCCTCCGCGCCCGTGAGCGCCAGATCTCCCACCTGCGATCGATCCTGCCGGTCGAACCGCTGGTTCTGAGCCCGTTCGACGCCGAGCTCTTCGGCCACTGGTGGTTTGAGGGCCCGGAGTTCCTCGACCTTTTCCTCCGCAAGGCTGCTTATGATCAGGAGGTATTCCGCCTCACGACGCCCAGCACGTACCTCTCCGAAAACCCGACGCTCCAGATGGTTTCGCCCTCACCTTCGAGCTGGGGCAACAAAGGGTACTGGGAAGTGTGGCTCGACCGGTGCAACGCGTGGATCTACCCGCACCTGCACGCCGCGGCGGCGCGCATGACGGCGGATGCCCGCAAGCACGCGAAGACGCGTTCAAAGATCATCCAGCGCACGTTGGCCCAGATGGCCCGCGAGCTCCTGCTCGCGCAATCCAGCGACTGGGCATTTCTGATGAAGACGGGCACGGCCACCGACTACGCCACGCGGCGCACCAAGGACCACCTCCTCCGATTCACCAAACTCCACGAGATGCTGGAGCTTGGGCAAATCGATGAGCCGATCCTCGCCGCCTGCGAGGCCCGGGACAACCTGTTCCCGGGAATCAATTGGAAGCACTACATCTGATTTTTCTGTGAGGAGGACCTTGCTTCACTTTTTGGCGGCCGGGCTGCTCGGCTGGGCTCCGGTGCGGGCCGGCGTGGAAATCGCTTTTGCCGTCCCCGATGAGGGACGTGTCACGCTCGGCGTCTTCGATGGATCCGGGCGCCTCGTGCGTACGCTTCATGCCCTCGCCCCCCAGGAAAATTTCCGCGTCGGGCTCAATGGCCTGATCACCGGCTGGGATGGAAAAAACGATGCGGGCGTGGCGGTTCCGGCAGGAAGCTACCATGTTCGCGGCTACCTCATTGGCGGCGACGTAGGGATCTCCGGTGAGGACTTCCTCTTCAACGACTTTGCCGCAGCGCCCGGGTTCCCCAAACTTTCCAAAATCCGGGACTTTGCGCTTTTGGAAAATGGAGATCTCCTCCTCTTCGCGGCGCAGCCGGCCGGCCCCGGGGTGCTGACCCGGTTTTCTCCGGACCTCGGGTTTTTGTGGGCCGTCTCACCCCGGGAGGGAGCCGGCTCACTCACGGTTCCAAAGTCGCTCTCGGTTCCGAATTTTCGTTCCACCGATCCCGTCGGCCATCCGCTGGGGGCTTCTGTCATATCGCGCCTCGAGCCCGGACCCCGGCCGGATTTTCCTCCTATCCTGACAGCGAACGCCCGCTCTGCACTCCTCCTCTCTCCCGACACATGCGGAGTTTACTCCCTGGAAGGAGAGGCTCAGCAGTTGGTTCGCGAATGGGGCAGCGCTGTGCCGCTGGCCGCCGCAGCCAGTAGCAAGGACTGGTTCGTCAGCTCTGTTGGCGGGCTCACCACGATCCCGATCAGCCCGGAGCACGGAGTGCCGGGTGAAGAGGCGATCTCGATCCCTCCCGCCGCATTTACCTCGATGGATGCCGATGGCGAAACGCTTCTCGGGGCAACTGGGGATGCTGTCTGGATCCGCCGGGGCGGGTTCGAGAAGCTGCCGGGGATCCCGGGGGCCCGCAGCGTTGCCCTCGGGGTGAGCGGAACTTTCTGGTTCGTCGCCCCGGATGGATCTTTTGTCGGACAGGTGTCGTTTTCCGGGGAGCTCCTGCGCGCCCTTCAATCCGATCCCGGAGCTCCGCTTCCGCTCCTCATCCGGGCTTCCCGCACATCGGAGCGATTTGCCGTGCTCGAGGAGCTGCCGGGGATGCAGCGACTGCGCATGCTCTCGCGCACCGGGGCCGGCGAGTGGGAGATCGCCTGGGAGCGGAACCTTCAGGCGATCCAGAAGTTTGGGTTTGTGGATGGCCTTCCCGCTGCGGACGCCGGCGCGGCCGCCCAGGATCAGGAGCTGCGGGTTCACCTGCGGGAAAACCCGCTGACCGGACGCAAGGATTTCCTGATGGTGCGCGCCGCCGTCTCGCCTTCAGGCACCCGGCTCGTGTCCCCCGATGGGCTCCCGCTTGTCGAGGTCAGTGGACGTCCGGATATCACGCGGGCCGTCATCCACCGCGGGGCGACCGCAGACAGCCTGGTTCTGCTCCAGGGCGAGGGAACGTCCGTCGAGCAGTTTGCCGTGCGCGGGCTGGACGACATTCTCCCCCTCGATGCGGGAGACGTCGATCTTCCCTGACTACTTGGCTTTGCTCCAAGGGGAGTCGGCCTCGCTGGCCTTCAGCGAGTTCATCACGATATAGAGGAGACCCTCCAGCATGGCAGGGGTCGTCCGGTACACATCGGTCACCCCGGCGGGAGGCTGCCAGGTGGATGCCGGGAGGGACGGCGAAAATGTGAGGTTTTGAATATCGAAGATCGCCGTGAAGTCGTTGCGCACCACCTCCACCCGGCGCGGCAGGTAGCCGGGGGCCACCCAGATGCGCCCCTGAAAATCTTCCGCCTTCGTCGCGCGGGCGAGCTCTGGCATCAGGCCGGCTGTGAGCACCCGGCAATCCTCGCCGTTGAGCTCCGCCACCTCCGCGACATCCGGCTGGACGATCGCAAAAAGAGCCGGGAGAAAAATCGCCTGCTGCGCGCTGACGGGAAGAAAGATCGGCGTGGTGAGCTTGAGGTTGCCTTTCGGCTTCACCTTGAACTGCGAGATCAGGAACTCCACCTTGCTTCCCGGGGTCGCCCAGACCTCGTCGCCATTCCGGCAGACCGTGAACTGCTCGCCCAAGACCGGCGCCTCCAGGCGGACCTTGTCGGGGAACTGAACGGCGGCTTTGAGCGATGCTCCCTTCATGTTTGCCGGCAGGCGGCCGGAGACCTCCGAGAGCGTGATCGTCAGCTCCGCCGCGCGGTTCGGGCCCTTCCCCTCCGCCAGCAGAACACCCCAGAATGGCTGGAACACTTTTCCGATAAGGTCGTAGGGATTGTCGCGCGGCGCGGCCGTTTGGGCGTGGAGCGGGATCGTGAGGGCGGTGAGGAGGCAGAGCGTGAGCCGGTACATGTGCGCCCCTCAATACCCCCGATGCCGGCAGGAAGCAAAAAGTTTTGCGTTCCTCCGCGCGCGGGATTCGGTTAGGGTCCCCGGACATGGAGATGTTTTTCCAAAGAATCCGGCCGGCATGATCGCAGCGGGACTCGTCTACGCCTTTGTCGAGAGCACCATGGAGGGGAAGCTGATCCTTCTCACGCTCTTCCTTGCGTCCATCTTCAGCTGGTCGGTGATGGTGACAAAATTCCGCTACCTCCATTTTGCCAAACGTCAGAGCGAGAGGTTCTCCGCGCTGTTCCACCGCGACCGCCAGCCGCTCCGGATCTACGAGCAAGGCGTGCATTTTGACGGCTCACCGCTCTACGAGATTTATCGCGCCGGGACCGCCGAGCTGTGCTTCCAGATGCTCGGATCCACCGAGGTGGACGAGACGTTTCGCGCCCGCCTGGACGCCGCCGATAAGATCAGCCCGGCCCAGATGCGATCCGTCCAGGCCGCCATGGAGCGCGCCGTCGGGGAGTCCGCGCTCAAGCTGGAGTCCCAGATGATCATCCTCTCGACCGCGGTGAGCGGCGGGCCGTTCCTCGGGCTCCTCGGCACCGTCTGGGGGGTCATGGATGCGTTTGCGGGCATCGCCGCCGCAGGAACCGCCAACCTCGCTGCCATGGCGCCGGGCGTCTCCGGCTCGCTCATCACGACCGTCGTCGGTCTCCTCGTCGCCATCCCGGCGATGTTCGGCTACAACTTTCTTGTCACCAGCCTCCGCTCGATGCTCGTGCAGGCCGACAACTTTGCGGCTGAGCTCTCGTCCGAGATCGAGCACCGCTACGTCGAACACGGCACCCGCGAGGCGCGGCGCTCCCTCCACTGACCATGCGCCGCTACTCCTCAAGGCACAATTTGCAGACGCTCACCGAGCTGAACGTCACCCCGCTCCTCGACCTGGCCTTCGTCCTGCTCATCATCTTCATGATCACCACCCCCCTCATCGAGAACAGCCTCGATCTCGTGGTGCCAACCAGCTCGACGGCAAAAACCAGCGTGAACCCCTCGGAGGTCATCACGATCTCGCTCGATAAAAACGACGTCCTCAAACTCAATGAGCAGGTGGTGACCGCCTCCGACCTGGAGGCCCGCCTCGCCACGCTCCGCGCCGCAAACCCGGAGACGGCGGTCGTCGTCCGCCCGCACAAGGACCTCGCCGTTCAGAAATTTGTCGCCGTGATGGATATCCTCCAGCGCACCGGGATCACCAAGGTCGGCGTGATGACCCACCTCGAAGAAGGCGTCACCCCCTGACATGCACGACCCGCGATTCCGGCGGAACCTCATCCTCGTCGCCGCCCTCCATGTCGTGGCCCTCGCCGCGTTCTTCGTGTTTTCCAATCGTGAAATAAAAAAGCCCGCCGGCGAGGTCGTCTGGATGAGCCCCGGAGCGTTCTCCTCCGCTCCCCAAGCCGAAGCCCCCTTTGTGCCTGAGCCGGATCCTGCGCCAGAGGACCCCGAACCTACGCCCGAGGCAACTCCAGAACCCACTCCAGAGCCCCCGGCAACCCCGGAGCCTACGCCTGCTCCCACTCCTCCCCCGACCCCCGAGCCTACGCCAGAACCCACCCCAGATCCGTCTGAGATCCCCCTCTCCACGCCAACGCCAACGCCAACGCCAACCGCGACTCCAAAGCCAACTCCGAAACCAACCCCCAAGCCAAGCGTAACCCCGAAACCAACCCCCAAGCCGACGCCTAAGTCCACGGCATCGCCCAAACCGACACCCAAATCTTCCCCCAAGCCCAGCGTTTCTCCAAAGCCCAGCCCCAAGGCATCTGCCTCTCCGAAAGACGCTGCCTCCCCCAAGCCGTCGGGGTCCCCAAAAAGCAGCCCCTCTGGCGAGGAAAAAGATATGGAGGGAAAAAAGTCGGAGAAGGGATCTGGCGCCGCATCGGAGGGCTCGGGAACTTCGACAAAGTCCGGTGCCGGGGGCGAGTCCTCCCAATTCGGGTGGTACCATGAACTCATCCACGACCGGTTCTACAGCCAGTGGGAGCAGCCGACCTCGATCTTTGACCAGGCGAAGTCGTTCGTTTGCACCGTGAAGATCCGGATCGAAAAAGACGGCACGATTTCCAGCGCCGAGATCGTGAAGCCGAGCGGCAACCCGGTCATGGACGCCTCGGTTCTCGAGGCCGCCAAGCGGGTCGCCCAGATCGACCCGCCGCCGGCCGGACTCTCCTCAGGCGGCGGCTATACGGTAAGCATCAACTTCGAGCTCGAGTAGCTGTTCAAATTCCGATTTGACATGTGACCAACAACCCGCTGATATTCGGCATCCGCATGCAGCCGTAGCTCAATTGGATAGAGCATCTGACTACGGATCAGAAGGTTGAAAGTTCGAGTCTTTCCGGCTGCACCACTTAGCATCAATGAGTTACGCCAGTTAAAATAATCTGGCTTTTTTCCAGACTTGCACTTTCCTTGCGCTTTTTCGGCTAACCCCCCCCTAATTTGGCAGGAAAAGAAGACCCGCCCTGCCGCAATGGAAATGCGGAGGAGTTCGCAGAAAGCGCAGATTGCCGAAAATCCCGGTTACGCCCCGCCCCGCTGTTTTATACCCTGAAAGGCGAACCCCTCGCACGGAAAGAGTGGCCACAGGCCGTGGGGTGGGAAATGCCAACCTGCCAAGGCATTTGAAGAAACGCCGTTCCGCGCTTGAGGAGAGCAAGGAAATGCGCTGATATCGCTGGTTCCCGGAACAAAAACGAGCGTGTCTTCAAAATTTTTCACCAATGAGGGAACCAATTCCCTCCTGAACAAGTTCGCCGGGGTTTTCGCGGCGAACAAGGACATTGCCCGGTTTGACGCGCTCGTCGGCTACCTGCGGTCGTCCGGGTATTTTTCGGTGCGGCCCCATCTGGAAAATGTGCCGAAGATCCGAATCCTCGTCGGGATCAATGTGGATGAGATCGTCGAGAGCTACCATCGCAAGGGGCATCTTTTTTTGGCAGACGCCGGGGCGGCGATTGAAAAGTTCCGAAAGGCTCTCTCCGACGACATCGCCCAAGCCGGGTATTCGCGTCAGATCGAGGAAGGCATCCAGCAGTTCGTGGAGGATGTCCTGAGCGGACGCCTGGAAATCAAGGCGCACCCGACCAGAAACCTGCATGCGAAAATTTATCTTTTCCTGCCGGAGGGGTTCAGCGAGCACAAGCCGGGCGCGGTGATCACTGGCTCGTCCAACCTCACCGATGCCGGGCTGGGGACCAAGGACCGGGCCAGCAATTACGAGTTCAACGTCCTTCTCCACGACTTCGATGACGTCCAGTTTGCCTCGGGCGAGTTCAACCGCCTCTGGGAGGAAGGGGTCTCGATTCTTCCGAAAGAAATCCGGGAGATTCAGGAAAAATCTTACCTCCGCGACGACATCACCCCGTTTCAGCTCTACATCAAGCTCCTCACCGAATATTTCGGCCCGGCCATCGAATACGACCCGAACAGCGAGGCGGACCTCCCGGAAGGGTTCCTGCGACTTGCCTACCAGATGGACGCCGTCGCCCAGGGGTTCCTGATGCTGAAAAAACACAGGGGGTTTTTCCTGTCCGACGTCGTCGGCCTCGGGAAGACGATTATCGCCACTCTCGTCGCAAAGAAGTTTTTCTATCACAACGATTTTCCGGCCCACATCACCAGCACGCTCATCGTTGTCCCCCCGGCGCTCAAAGAAAACTGGGAGCGCTACGTGCGGCAGTTTGAGCTCAAGGAAACCCACATCGTCACGTGCGGGAGCCTGCACAAAGTCCGCAACCCGGAAAAATATGACCTCATCATTGTGGACGAGGCGCACAAGTTCCGCACGGACAGCGCCCAGAGCTACGAGGCCCTCCAGAAGCTCTGCAAGACCCCGACCCGGCACCGCCTCGCCGACGGATCCCTCGCCGAGAAGCGCGTCATTCTGGTCTCCGCCACCCCGCTCAACAACAAGCCGCTCGATATCCGCAACCAGCTCCTCCTGTTCCAGGACGGCAAAGACTCCACGCTCGAAGTCGCAAACCTCCAGCGGTTTTTCCACCGGCTCCAGAAGGAATTCGAGCAGGCGCTGAAAAATAAGGACAAGGCGGCGGGAATGCACCACGTGAAGCGGATCTACGACGAAATCCGCACGCGCGTGCTCGAGGAGATCACGATCCGCCGGACACGCACGGATCTCGAGAAAACCGAGGACTACAAAGCCGACCTCGACCGCCAGGGGATCCGGTTTCCGAAGGTCGCCGCCCCCCACAAGATTTTCTACCGCCTCGATGCCGCAACCGAGGCTCTCTACGACGACACCGTGCAGGCGCTCAGCTCGCGTCTCACCTACAACCGCTACCGGGCGATCAGCCACCTCGTGCCCGGCCTCCGCTCCCGCTACGCGAATGCGGACCTCGTCTCCACCCAGCTCGCGCGCATCATGCGGACGATGCTTCTGAAGCGGCTGGACAGCAGCTTCCATGCATTCGGGCACTCGCTCGTCCGCTTCCGGGATGCGACCGATGCGATGGTCCGCATGTTCCGCGAGGGCCGGATCTACATCGCGCCGGAGGAGAACGTCACCGAGGCCATCCTCAACGGCCAGGAGGAGGAACTCCTCGACCGGCTCACGACCCTCGCCCTCACGGACCCGAAGGTTCTCATCTGCAGCCCTGCCGATTTCGATCCCGCCTTCCTTCCAGCCCTCGAAACGGATTTCTCCGTTTTGACCGACCTCGTCGCGCGATGGGAGGCTGTCACGACGGACCCGAAACTCGACGAATTCATCCGCCGGTTGCGCGAGGAACTTCTCCTCCCGGCAGACAACCCGTCCGGCAAGCTCATCATTTTCTCCGAGGCGAAGGATACGACCGACTACCTCTCGGAAAAACTCGCCGAGGCGGGCTTCAAAAAACTGATCTCCGTCTCCGCTGACAACCGCAAATCCGTCATGCCGGTCCTTCGTGCGAATTTCGATGCCAACGCCCCGGTTGCCGAAAAGGCGGATGACCTCGACATCATCATCTCGACCGAGGTGCTGGCGGAAGGCGTCAATCTCCACCGTGCGAATATCGTCGTGAACTACGACACCCCGTGGAATTCCACCCGCCTCATGCAGCGGCTTGGGCGCGTGAACCGGATCGGCAGCACCGCCCCCCTCGTCCACATCTACAACTTCTTCCCAACCGCGAACGTGGACCGCGACATCGACCTCCATCAGCGCGCTCTCCTCAAGCTCCAGGCCTTCCACTCCGCCCTCGGAGAAGACAGCCAGATCTACTCGCCCGAGGAAGAACCCGGCACATTCGGGCTCTTTGAAAAATCCCCGGAAGACGAGCGGGACGAGCGTCTCGAGTTCCTCGACGAGCTCCGCCGGTTCCGCCGCGAAAACCCCGGAGACTTCCGCATCATCAAAAACCTTCCCCTGCGTGCTCGCGTTGGCCGACACGACCGGGACCGCGCTGATTCCACCATCGCCTATGTGCGCAATGCTCGCCGCGACGCCTTCTACAGGATCGCCCAAGGCGAGGATGCCACCCCCGTACTGGAAGAACTCGGATTCGTCGAAGCCGCCCGGATCTTCCGCGCCGGGGTGAAGGAAAAGGCCGGAGAGCTACCGACTCACCACCACGACCATGTCCTCGCAGCCATTGACGCCTTCCGGGAGCAGCTCTCCAGCGAAGCGGTGCAGGATACCACATCCCTGCACCAAATCGGCCCGAACGAACGCCGCGCGATGGAACTCCTCGCCGCCCTCCAAAATCTTCCGCCCGCCCAAGAGGGGCTGCTCTCCGCAGAGGACCGCGAACTTCTTAAAGCAGGGACAGACGCCATCCGTGCGGCCCGCTTCGATCCCATGCGGCGACGCCTCGTCAAGCTGGTCGCAGCCCACCGCAAATCACGGCTTGCCGTCCCCGCCCTGCTGGAGCAGACCCTCGACATCCTCCGCTCCTTCCCGCTAACCACGGAGTCTGACCCTGCCCGCGAGCAGCGCTTTGCCGGTCTCGCCTACCGTCAACTTGTCCCGGAGATTATCCTGTCGGAGTCGTTCACCCCCTGACGCCATGCTACCGCCCTCGAAAATATTCCTTGCCCGGACACATGATATGGAGTCTGTTCACGGAAGTAGACCCGCCGGGCCTCTCCTTTCCTTCGGGGAAGTGATGCTTACTTCGGCGGGTGTTTTTTTTGTGGCATCGAAGGGTCTCCGATGAAGTACGCGAAAGATCCCTTAAGTTTTGAGGGCCAGGCGGATCTCCTGCTTCAACGCGGGTTGTGTGCAGATCGCCAACAACTGGTGGAACGCCTTCAAACCACCAACTACTACCGGCTTTCGTCCTACCTTTTCACCTTCAGGGAGACCCCGGAGCTCTATCGAAAAGGCACCAGCCTAGAAGCGGCTTGGGCACTTTACCGCTTCGATCATTTTCTACGCCTTTTGTTGCTCGATGCCATAGAAACCATCGAGGTTCACGTGCGCACACAGCTGGCCTACCATTTTGCACACGCCCACGGCGCGTTCTCCTATCTCGCCCCGCACCTTTTCCCGAATTTCGCTTCGGAGAGGTCCGACTTCGAAAAATGGGAAAGAAAACTCAGAGAGCAGGTGAAAAGGGGCCGCCAGAAGAAAGGGCGGGAAGATTTCATCGTCCACTTCTTTAAAAAATACGGGGACACCCATGACATGCCGCCGATTTGGATGCTCGTGGAGTTGATGGATTTTGGTTCCACACTGTCCTTTTTTCGCGGCGTTAGCGTCGAGATCCGGCGCAAGGTTGCCGAAACACTCGGTCAGCCGGAGGAGGTCGTCCTTTCATGGCTCCTGGCGCTCAATTCCATCCGCAACCGATGCGCCCACCACGCCAGGCTCTGGAATTGGAGAGTCGGCTATCCTGTCCTCATCCCAAACGCCCGCAAATTCCCAAAATGGCACTCCCCGCGCCTCCCGAACGATCAAATGGGAATCATTCTGATGATCTGCAATTATTGGTTGGAACGCGCAAATCCCCACCATTACTGGAAAAGCAGAGTGGAGTCGGTCTTTTGCGACTTCCCAGGTATCGAACACCACCTTATGGGACTCCCCACCGAGTGGACTCGGCTGCCGCTCTGGGTAGACCCCAAATAGCCAATCCTCTTTTTCGCATGATCCAAGAGACCCTTCAGCAACCCTACGCTCGCTCACGGTGGACTGCCCTCCTTGCCGAGGTGTTACCGAACGTCTCGATTTACCAGACCCCCCAGAAGACCGAGGAAGGAGCTCCGGAATTTGTCCGCGACTTTCTCCAGCTCGGCCATGTCCGGCTCGAGGACGGGAAAAACCTCGCGATTTTCGAGGTCAAGGTCTCCGGGAAAATTGACCTCAGCAGGAACCGCGTCGCCCTCCGCGATTTTGTAGCCCGCCAGATCAACCTCGGCACGACGCATGGCGTCCTCTGCGTTTTCAACTCTTCCGAGCCCACCTACCGGTTTACCTTCGTCTGCAAGGAAACCACCCTCGACGAATCCGGCCAGATCACGACGACCGAGACGAACCCGCGCCGGTTCACCTACATCCTCGGCCCCGGCGAGACCCGCCGCACCGCTGCCGAGCGGTTTAAGGAACTCGCCGCCCGCCGCGACCACGCGGGCATGAAGGAAATCATCGAAGCCTTCTCGGTCGAGCGCCTCAACAAGGAATTCTTCGACTCCTACAAACGCCACTACCAGGCGTTCGTGGACAACATCATCCTCTCCGATGCTCCCTCACGCCTCTTCGGCATCGCCGCGATTCCAGGGTCCGAGGAATTCCCCGCCGCCTGCAAGCCGGTTCGCGATTGGGTGAAGCGCATGCTCGGGCGCATCGTATTCCTCCACTTCCTGCAAAAGAAAGGCTGGATGGGTGTCCCGGCGGACGCCCGGAAATGGGTCGGAGGAGATCCGAAGTTCCTCCAGTCCCTCTTTGAAGGCTGCCCGAAAAAAGACCGCTTCCACTCGACCCGGCTGGCAAAACTCTTCACCGAAGCATTGAACCGACCGGACCGCAGCGGCGACATCTTCGACATCACCGGCACTCGCGTGCCCTACCTCAACGGCGGGCTCTTCGAGGATGGCCCCCGAGCCCTTGCCAAGCTCGACTTCCCGGCCCCGCTCTTCGCCGGGCTTCTCGATTTCCTTGGGACCTACAACTTCACCATCGACGAGAACGACCCGGACGAAAACGAGGTTGGCATCGACCCCGAAATGCTCGGTCACATCTTCGAGAACCTCCTCGAAGACAATAAGGACAAGGGGGCGTTCTACACACCGAAGAACGCCGTCCAGTACATGTGCCAGGAGAGCCTCATCCGGTTCTTCGCCTCGCTCTTTGGCGACCGCGACGAGATCCGCCGCCTCGTCCGCCTCAAGGATCCCGGCGACCGCGATGACCCGAAGAACTGGATCCGCCAAAACGCCCGTGCCATTGAGAAAGCGCTCGACGCGATTAAGATCTGCGACCCGGCCATCGGCTCGGGCGCGTTCCCCATCGGACTCCTCCAGGAAATCTTCTGGATCAAGCTGACCCTCGACTGGACGCTGGATCCGGCGGAAACGAAGCGCAAGATCATCCAAAACTCGATCTACGGTGTGGACCTCGACCCCGGCGCGGTCGAGATCGCCCGCCTCCGGTTCTGGCTCGCCCTCGTCGTGGATGAAAAGGAACCCCGCCCGCTGCCGAATCTTGACTTTAAGATCATGCAAGGAGACTCCCTGCTGGAGTCGTTCGAGGGGATCGACCTCTCCCGGCTCCATACCGGGCAAACCACCGGCCATGCGCTCACCGCCATCCTCGGCAGCGACCAGGCGGAGTTTGAACTCGATGCCGTTAAGACGCAGATGGAACTCCGCACGGCCGCCCGCCGTGAGGCGATTACCGGGCTCATCGACAGCTACTTCTCCGCCACCAGCCCAGCCGAGAAATCCCGCCTCCACCGCGAGGTCGACGACCACGTGCGCGAACACATCGCCCATGCCATCGCATACCAGCGGGATGCCATCGAAACCCGCCTGCTCCGCATCCGCGCCGAGTTTGGAAAAAACCGGAAAGCCGCCCGTGGCTGGGAGCCATCTGCCCGCGACAAGAAAAAGGTCGAGGCCTTGGAAGCCGAAATCGAATCCCTCAACGCCTCGGCCACCAAACTCGCCGCCCTCGAAGGCAACCCCCAACGCCCGTTCTTCCTCTGGCATCTCTTCTTTCAGGAAGTCATCGCCCAGGGCGGGTTCGATATCGTTATCGCGAATCCCCCATATGTTCGAGCAGACAACCCGGAAGCTCTCGCGGAACGCAAACGCGTCGAGGCTACCGGACTCTTCCAGACGCTCTGGGAAAAATGGGATCTCTACGTAGCATTCATCGAACGCGGACACCAGATCCTTCGCCCGGACGGCATCCTCTGCAACATCGTCTCCGATGCCTACTGCCACTCAAAATACGCGATCAAATCCCAGAAGTGGTTCCTCGAAAATTCCCGCATCCTCCGCATCGACTTCCTCTCCGAACTCCAACTCTTCGATGCCGCCGTCAAAAATGTTCTGTTCTTTTTTCAGAAAGCCGACGGAAAGGACAACACCCCGGAACGCCGGGTTCACACCGGAGAATTCGGACGCGCCAGCCTCCTCCCCGCGAAAAAGCAGTCGGATTCCGGCCACCGGGTCTTCTTCCCGCAGGATGAAAAAATGGAGGCGGCTTTTTCCTGCGCCACGGTAAGGCTGGATGAAATTTGCTATGTCAGTGTTGGCATGGTGGCACACGCCGATGAAAAAATCTGCAAGGGCGAATTCAAACTCGAAGACCTTGTTGTTGAGCGAAGGGACGCAAAGCATCCGAAAAGGTTTGTCGAGGGGAAGCACCTTGAGCGCTGGATGCCTGCGACTCACAAGTGGATCGAATGGGGAACAGACCGAGTGCCATCGATGTTGAGACGTCCGACATTTCCCGAACTTTATGCGGTGCCAGAGAAACTCATCTCTGTGGATATCTCAGCAGGCGCGGCACAGTTACGCGTCACATACGACGATTCGGGCTTGATCCACAATCACTCCGCTTGGTCGTTCGTCCGCTGGAACGACCTGAAAAACGTCCGCAACCGTTCACTCCGTAAACAGGCCGCCTACGCAAACCAGAAGCCGAAAGCCGGAGATCGCAAGCGCGCCGTGCTGGAGCAACTCAGTACGCAGTTTGCGCCCAAGTATCTTATCGCCGTGATGAACAGCAATGTCGCCCGCGACTGGCTCCGCGCCCGCCGCCGCAGCAACATCCACATGTATCCCGACGACTGGAAGCCGCTCCCCATTCCCGACATTCCGCCCGAGGCCCAAGCCCCAATCATCGCCCTCGTGGACGAAATTCTCACCCTCAAACGAGCCGACCCCGCTGCCGACATCGCCACCCACGAAGCCCAAATTGACGCCCTCGTCTCCGCCCTCTACGGCGCGGTGTCAAGGGATTGATCGTTCAGGCAGAAGACGGTCGGTTACTACTTCCCTCAAGAAAGAAGATTGTGAACCCCCATGGGTTCGGTTCATTCTGCTCCGTGAAGGAGCAAGACAACCATGAAACCACTCGAAAACATCAGTCAAGAAATCGAAGACCTCCGAGAACAACTCCTCTCGCTGGATGAGGAAATCTGGGGGAGCGTCGAGCACCGGGATACCGACGCAATCAAGGCGTTTCTTCCGTTTAAGGAAAAGATCAACGAGCGGATCAAGGTCTTCCAAAAAGCCGCAAACGACCTTTTGGCATCAATTTCGGAATTGCCCGCGATTCAACTGCCCTCCGAACTGTTTTCTCAGGATGAGATGGTCGGCACTATCGCGCCGCTTGATCGGTCTTTTGCATTCCTGAAACCCGCCGCCCTCCAGTTCGAAGACGTCCGCATTGCCACGACATCGTGGCGCAAACTCTGGCAGACGTTCTTAACCACATTTTTGGAAAAGCACCCTGCCAAGTTTGAGAAAATCCTTGTGCAATCTCCCTGCATCGGAGTGCGAGACGCCGGGGACGATTACCAAGACCCGTTTCTATGCGGCGGCAAATGGTTTGAATCCAACCTCAGCGCGAATGCCATCCGGGAGAAAATGAAACGAATTCTCCTTCACGCAGGTATCAATACAGGCAGAGTGAAAGTCCTCCTGCGCGGCAACCCCGACATCGAAGGCACCATTTTCGACGAGACCGCAGACTTGGCCCTGAACCCGTAGCACGGGCATCCTGCCCATGCCTTGATTGGTTATTGCACGGGCAACATCTCCGTGCCGCGATGGCCCTACACCCACCAGCAACGCGAGCATCGGCATTCTCGCCCGGAAGGTGAACGATTCCACTCCCGGCGCGTATTGATGGATGGACACATCATGCGCACACGCCCCCACATCCTGACAAGCCCATCCGGCGTCGAGCGTATCGTTTCCGGCGGCCAGACCGGAGCCGACCGGGCCGGTCTCGACGTCGCCCTCCGGCAGGGGATCCCTCATGGAGGATGGTGCCCGAAAGGCCGACGCTCCGAAACCGGGCGCATCCCGGCCAAATACCGCCTCAAGGAAACTCCCCGGCCGACATATATCAAGCGCACCGAGTGGAACGTCCGAGACAGCGACGGCACCGCCATCTTCACCATTCGCCCGGACCTTCGGGGTGTTTCCTGGCGCGCTCAGGAATTTGCCCAGCAATCTGATAAACCGCATATCCACATCCCGCTCTCCGGCACCTACCAGCCAGCCCTCGACCTCCTGAAATTCATCACAGCCCACAAAATCCGAACCCTCAACGTCGCCGGTTCCCGCGAAAACCAGGAACCCGGCATTGCCTCGTGGGTGGAAGGCGTCCTGGAGGATGCTCTATTCTGGAACAGCCCCGGCACTCTGTTGAGTGGACTTGACGAGGGGTAATTTGCCAAAATGCACGCTGTGGAAAATCAAGCTGAGGACAGCGAAGAAATCCCGCCTCCGCCCGAGGGATACGACCCGGAAAAGGCGGTGACCTTTCTTTTCGAGACCAGCGGATTGGCAACACTGATCTGGGATTACCAACTCAACGAACTCCGCCACCTCACCACGGACTACGCCCTCTACAAGGACTGGCAGCGGGAGTTATTTGTGCCTGAAAAAATCAGGTGCACCGTTCTCTCGGGAGGCCGGAAGGGGATCGGCCAAGACAATGAAATCGAGGTTTTCATGGTAAACGTGGAAGCCTCCCCAGAACTGATCCCGGAAATGGACCCTCCTCGTTTCGGCGTCGTTCAAGAGGACTACGTTTTCGATGGGGAATACGAGATCGATGGTCCGTGGAAGCTTCGCGACCAGATCCAAGCCAACCAAGTGGGACTGAAAATCGGAGAAACTATTGCCACCACCTACGATCTCATGCACTCCGGTCACTGGGATGGACTCACACCGAGCGAAACCTTTTTCGCCTGGGGCAATTGCTTCACCCCGGTAGATGCATCCAACTGGCCATATTCCGCGCACTTCCTGTCCATCGCAATCCAACTCGTCATGGACGTGGAATACATTCTCCATTACTCCAAGGCCGACAACAAGCCTCCAACCCTTGAGATTCTGATCTGGGAAATCGCTCGTGGTCCCGGCTGGCAAACATTGTTGGAAATGGTCGAGCAGATGCCGGAAGACAAGCGCCGGTGGCTCAATTGCCCGCAGGAGGACATCCATCGGCTTCTGAGGGAAGTCCGTCGCAGTCACGCGGGAACTGCCTCAGCCCAAGCATCTCTGGAACTCTTCTGAGCATGCCATCCACCGCGACAATTCGTGTTTTTCTCAAAATGGAGGCCGTTTTTGAGATCCAGGCAGTCGACGAGTGGTATAGCCCCATTGATTTTGTCCCCGATATTGGGATGGACGGCAATGATTCCATCCTGAGAAAGCGACTCTACAGCGTCACAATTGATTTTTTCACCCGGAGCGATCATTCAGACGACAGCCACCTGAATTCAGAAACGTTCTATGCCGACTCTCCAGCTTGGGAAGTGCACCAAAACCCTCGGATTTTCGTCCAGCGGGAGATCACAAACTCGACCCATCCACACACCGGAGCCGCCACAATTGACCTGAGCGACATTGAGGAAGTCCGACTTGAGAATGGAATCCTGATGCTGGGCGCGGAGAGGTTTTCAGAATGGGAGGACGGAAATGCCGAGCCTGGGTTTGACCCGCAAACCCGATGGTTCCTCTGCGGCGAGCGGGTTCCTCAAATGGACGAAAGTATTTTTCTTCCTCCACTGGACATCGTGAAGGACGACTGGCTGAAATTGATCGGTGACAGCCGGTTCATCCGCGACCACACCCGAAGTCCGCTGGCCAATTGTATTACTCTCGCTTACGCACTGAGCGATAAAGACGAGTTCATGTCGTGGTTGGTCAACCTGCCAGCGGAACGTATCCGGCAGTTGCCAGTTCTGCCTGCGACAATGGCCCGCATGATGGAACAGAAACGACGTCTGGGGCGTCCCGGCTGAAAATCCTGCGCTCGCTTTTCCCAGGAATTCCGGGCAGCATAACAAAACCATGCCTGACGAGCTGATCAACGGAATCGACGTCGCGGAATTTCTCCCTCTCGCCCATTCGATTGCCATCAGCTTTGCCAGGAGCGGTGTCCCAGATGCCGACGAGTTGTGCTCCATCGCGCAATCGGCCTTGATGCGGGCAGTGCAGGGTTACAGCCCATCAAAAGGTGCATTCAGCCCTTACGCGGGAACGGTCGTCCGCAATGCCATGCTCTCCGAGATCCGCCGCAGGAAAGGCACCGGCACGCAGGTTCCCATGGATGTCTTGGATTTCGATCCCCAAGCCGTTGCCTCGGAGGCGAAATCTATCTTCCCGACGAATCCAGACAACGAAGCTGCCGACAAAGACCGCTGGGAACTGCTCGAAGCGATCCAGAGCACCCTCGACTCCCGCGACCAGAAGGCCATGCAAATGCTGGCGGAAGGATTGTCGCTGTCAGAAATCGGGCTCTCGCTTGGAATCAGTAAAACGATGGCGCATAGGGTCGTGAACGCCGCACTGGATCGGATTCGGGCAGCTCTAAAATCTCGGGATATCCACAGCAGAAGCCTTTTTTCACAGGCGGTAAATCCCGCTCCTCGGACGGATTCTTCTCAAACCATCGATGCCAGACTAAAAAAGCCGCCAAAACTCACGTTCAATTTTGATGAATGGGCGCAATCGGTACGGCGAAAAACCACTTCTCGATCATGGTTGGACCGGCTCTGGGGGTAATTCCCAGGGGCGCGGACAAATAAATTCAGGGATCGGTGAACGATTGTGGGTCCCTTGCGTAAAGGATAGGTGAGGGGCGAGTTGAACCGCGCCACCAAGAATCAAAACCAGAGACAACCTTTTTTCACAAGCCCGCAGGGCAACCCGGCCTGCCTCAGCTTACCGTAGACCGCGACCAGCCGGACCGGCGCAGTTGGCCGGGAAATCCCTTCGGATACAGGGCATCAATCCCAACTTTCAGCACTTGGGCGAGGACGTAGGTTTCGATGTCCGTGGCCGTGCGAATCTGAGCCTCGATCTTGGCCAGGGTGCCACGGGAGATCGCACACCCGGCGACCTCGCACTTTGCCGCCAGAATCTCCTGCGTCCAACCCCGCTGGTTGCGGAGAAGCCGGACCGTCGCGCCGATGGCATTTCGAGGGCTGCTTTGCTCCATAACGGAACTTGACTGTATCGCCCTGTAATCCGTGAATTGCTCCGTAGAGGAGCAGATTAGCTGCACCAACAACCAACTCAAACCACCTGCCATGCCACGAGTCACCTGCCCGCCAGAATTCACCTACTACGGCTACCTCCACAACGGATGAGCTCACTTGGACAAATGGAAAAGAACAACACAACAAGCAGGGGATACTTTCACCCATCACTGAAAACCTGGAAATCCATTCGCCGAGCCATTCGCATGTTGGCATTCATTGGCACACTTGCATGGTTGGTAGGCCTGGCCTCTGCTCTAAGCTCCGAGGACGACTACGCGCTAATTTTTCTTGGAATCAACTTTTTCATCCTGATCGGATGGTGGATGTGCCGAATGTGGGCATGGATTGGGCAGGTCATTCTCTACCTCTTCGTTTCGGCGCTTTGGATCATGAACAAATCACTCGTCGAGGGCGTCGCCTTCCTGGGATTTGGGCTCCTGATTTATATCCTGCTGCTGCCAGGATTTAACCGCAAACCCACGGAGACTGAAGAATGAGTCCAACATTCCAGACAATTGCAGCGGTCGGCATCTTGTTCTTGCTGTATTTCGGGCCAACCCAATGCCAACGGGCGCAGATCGCAGAGCAGCGCAGCGCAGATCTCGTGAAAGATCTGGACCGTGCAATACAAAAGAAAGATTGGGACCACGTGCGAGGAATCGTTGAGACCTTCGCGATTACTGTAAATAGCGAAGGCGATGGTAACTTTGAGGTAGACAACCGGGGATGGCACTCGACCGAATGAACCCATGAAAGCAAATCTTCTCTGGGCTGCAGCATGGGTGGTGATCATTGGGGTAAGCTTCGGAAAGTTGCTGTTTCGCGCTGAACCATCCCAGCCGCCCAAAGCCAACACTGTGGTGGCCACAACACCCAAGCCTGCGCCCCATACATACGTTGTAAAGGATATGCTGGGCGCACGCAGAAAACAGCAATCCCAAGACGCCAGCGATCACGATCAACAGATTGCGGAATTGGAGGCTCAGGTCAACGAGCTAAAATCAGAGCTGCATAACCAAGAGCAAGCGAGCAGGACGAAGAGAGCAGCCTCCCGGATGGCCACCATACGTCTTGAAGACGGAACCCGAATCCAAGCCACGGTTCCCGGCGGCATAGAATCGGGTCCAGTCGATTTTCGCAATGAAGATGGAGACCGAATTCAGGGATGGATCTACTGAACCAGCAAGCGCCGAAACCCCAATACGATGAAGCCACCGCAAACGCCCTCAGAGAACGAGGATTCAACGTCGAACAGTCCTTCCGCGCAGGAGGGAACGCCGAACTGGTCGCAAGTAATTTCAGCCCGGAAACGGGCGCAATCAATGCTCTCTCGGAGTCAAGACGCTCTTATGTGCAGCTTCGCCGGGAACTACGACCTCGAAGTGTCACCGGAGGAAACAATTCTGCTGACAACGAAGCCGTACAACCAGCTGCCGGAAAGCCTGCAGAAAAAGGTGACGGAGGAAATGATGTATCGGCATTGGGGGGATTACAATTTGATCAACCAGAAGGAGGATCCGGAGCCAGAACCAAATCTGGATCAGTATCAGGACCCGGAACCGGAGGAGAGCCCATGAACGACAGGGGTTACGTTTCGGATCGCCTGGCTGGAATTACGCAAATCAGCGATTTGGCAAGGCAGATCGAAAGCTACGAATTGACCGATGAGGAAAGGGCCTTGCTGGCCTCCGCAGCCACAAAGGAGGAGGCACAGCAGAAGTTTCCGGATTTGTCAGCCAAAGCGACAGAAATCTGGAACCGCTCTGTTCGGATGTTGGAAAACGGTGATGTCGAAATGCTTTCCCCATACCATCCTTCCTACCCTTGGCCTCACAAGGTCCGAAGAGCTCAGAATCCGAACCTTGAAGCATTGATCCCACGGCTGGAGAACTTCTCGGGATGGAGCAACGATGAGGAACGTGCCAAGGCGGAAGAAACGCGAGATTTGTTGGATCTTTTCGGCGAAGTGGAACCCGAGCCTGATCAAGTGGCATACCTCATGACAACCCCAGCGAAGGACTGGCCGAAGGAAGTCCAGAATATGCTGTCTGAGTTAATTGATGGCCAGACATTCGACATGAACGTAGCCGCAACCCAAATGCCAGGATAAGAGCGGCGACGGATATCCTGAATTTACGACCAGAGGACCAGAAGCAGGAACAATGACAGGAACGCCGGAACCAGTGGAGAATCCCTTTGCAAACTGGACGAATCAGGCAATCCACAGTGAGTTGACCAAGCTGGTGAATTTGGCACGATCCAAGAAATCGGAGGGCGCAAACCCGGAATTCGTAATGCGACTACACTCCGAACTTTCCCCACGCAGAGCCTCGAAGGCCCCAGATGGTCCGCAAAGGTGGCTGAACAAATCGGAGTTTCTCAGCGTGTGGCTCATGGTGCTGATTCACGCGAACCGAGGCCAAGACGGAAACACGCCGCATGTTTGCGATGGAGACGGCGGTAACGCTGGAAGCGAAACCCAATCAGAAAGCCACCCAGAAAATGGCGCAGTCCGGCCAACAAAATGAGCACCCCAGAAATTCAGCTCGATTTCTGCAACGCCGACGCTGCGAACCGGCTTTCAGCAATCGAAAATAGACTGAGGGAACTCGGTGTAACTCCGGATCTGCTTCTGAGCGGTGTTGTGGATGTGAGAATTCTTGCAGCCAAGATCGTTGAGAAAGTAGTAGCCACCTACACCGACACTGAGCGCCAAATCCTCTATCTTTCAAGAGAGGGAAAAGGCGGAACTATTCATGAGATTTCGGTCCAATTGGGCATTTCAGATGACGAAGTGACTCGTGTGATGCGGATGTTCCAATTATCCATGAAGACTGAACTCGCTCGCATATTTAAACCGAAAGCAATGGTGCTGGAGAAGTTGATCTATACAGGAATAGACGAAGCTATGCTGGGCACTACGCCGGTGCCCAATGCCAGAGAGGCTAGGTGAAGGGAATGTTTCACGACGCCTATAAGGGATTCGGCTGACTGAAGCCAGCCCGCCAGCCAGGTGTATTCTTTTAAACCTCTCGCGCTTTTCACCCGCTTTTCACCCATTTTACCCCGTGTCCAACCGAGCGAAAAAGTATTCTCTTAATCACTAGACTAGTTTGAACACATCGGGCTGTGTGTGAGGCATGAAAACACCCGAAATCCCTGTAGCCATCTTGGTTCGCGTTTCAACCGTGAAGCAGGAGACCGACCGCCAAATCTCCGAATTGCAGGCTTACGCCGACTCCCGAGGATATCGCGTGGTCGAGATCCTTACTGAGACGATCTCTGGCCGCGCGGACGAGGGGGACCGCCACGGTTTGCACAAGGCGGAGGAACTGGCCCGGTCGGGCAAAATCAAGAAGGTGCTGGTCCATGAGATTTCCCGGCTGGCCCGGAAGAACAGCATCGCCCACAAATTCGTCGAAAATCTGGAGGACGCCGGAGTTAGCCTCTACTGGCACGCGCAGGGAATCGAAACCCTCCTGCCGAATGGCAAACGGAACCCGGCCTCGGCAATAATGCTGGCCCTCCTGTCCGAGATGGCCCGGAGCGAAGTCGAAGTCCTGAGAGAGAGGATCAAATCCGGTCTCGCCGAAGCCCGGCGGAAAGGTGTCCGGCTGGGCCGACGACCAGGAACCAAACTCCCACCCCAAGACCTACTACGTAAACACCCGGACATCGTGCGGAACCTCAGAAAAGGCCAATCGATCAGAAATACGCGCAAAATCACTGGCAAAGGGATATCCACTGTCCAGCGAGTAAAAGCCGTGTTGATGAAAAGGCCGGATGCAAATGTGAACCCCTGATGTCCCATTGCCCGGAAGCCAGGCAGGGCATTGTCTCCGATCTGCATTATACGGAAAAATGGGGCGGGCCAGCAACCTACTGCTGGCCCGTAGCCGGCTGCTTCGCAGGGGATAGGCCCCTCAACAGCAACGGCGACAAGTGAGAGTAAACGCGCAGGACCCAACAAAAGGCAAACGGAATGCCGCCCCCCCGGCGAGGTCCTCACAAAGGACAGGGGGAGCCGACCTCAATACAGATAAACGGTCACTCGCTCGCCGTCCGGCATGCGGAAGACGAACCGAGTCCCCGGCTGGACAAAAACCGGAACCTCAACAGTCATGCGGTCGCCGTCCGGCGTGCGAAACGCCATGATTTTCGTGTCGGAGACGGCATCAGAGGACGCCGCAGCCTGCTTTCTCGCAATATCCCGAGCGCGAAACGCCATGGAAAAATCATCAATGCCAAACGCAACAGACCCGACCGCCAGAAGAAGAATAATCGCTTTCATGCGAAATTGATACCGACCGCACGCAACACCCCGCAACCGCTATTTTTACCATGAGCTACGACGACGCCCGCAGACTACCCGCCAACTGACTCACGCAGTATCGCTGCCTCCCCGGCGACAGACAGAAGTTGCAGAAGCGCAGCCCCTTCGAACTCCCCCTGGTGCCGCTCGATTTGACTTTCCGCCCACTTGCAATTCCGCACGAGGACTCGCCGCGCCGATTCCCTTTCAGCCGCTGAAAGGGGTTCTGGGTCCCATCCCGCAGCAACCCATGAGTCCCATAGGCGGTTAATTTCATCCAGTTCCTGCTCAATTTCCTCAATCGTCATTCCGGCACCTCCCGCGCCACCGCAGGCTTGACGCCAGCCAGGGACAGAGCCGCGCGGACCGCAGGAGCGATCTCCGAGGCTCGCGAATGCGGACCGATCAGGGCGAGCCGCCGCGCCGTTTCCTCCAACCGAGTGGCGGACGTTTCTTCAGACTGGGAGACATCCACTCCAAGCCCGTGGAGTCGTCCCAACAGTTCGCACAGCTTCGCGCCCACTGCCGTAAGAGATGCGATTTTTTCAACCTGCCCGCTCGCAGCGCACAGTTTCAGTGTTCCGTCCACGGTCTGCCATAGGTAGTTGACGCGACCCTCGACGAGCCCGAGCACAGCCGCGCGATGCTCCGGGGACGCCGCCTTTCGCAGGTGCGCCGAACCTTCCGTGATGTGCCGATGCGCCAGACCAACTGAAATCCCGAGCGAGTCCGCCACGGCTCGAATGCTCCCAAGCTTCAAGTATGCCCGAATGCACGAATCCTGAAAGGCTACGTCCGGCGAGATCGGCCCGAGCGTGTCAATGACGACCACCTTGCCGTCGTTCACGGGAGGCCGCCCCCGGCGAGGCTTTCTCGCTCGCCTTCTTGTATTTTCAACATTATTTTTGTTCATATTTTGCTCTCCAATCACTTATTTCGCCTTATTTCGCCTTCCGCCGCCTTAAATCACCTTCCAACGCCTTCGCCGCGCGTTCAACCTCCACCGTTTGCCCGCGCAGAAACCGCCAAGTGAACTCCGCAGCCAGGCGCACCGACCCCGCAAACATGAAGCTGCAATACCGCCGCTCCCATGCCGCCAACGTGCCAATCACGCTCGCCTCAGACATGCCACGCGCCGCCTGCAGCAGGTCGGACAACGAGCCTTCGCAGACCACCACGAACCGCCCCACGTAACGCGACCGTGCAAGTTCTCTTTGGAAGCGATCCCTGCCAGAAGATAAACAGGCCGCGAGATCACTGGCCGTTTTACGTTCGCAAACCGCCCCCTCTGGCAGTGCCGTAAGGGCAATGTCCCCGGTTTCAAGAGCAGTCCGCTCCACTGTCCACCCTGCCGGAAGGAATGGAATCCACGGATGTGGGTCTGGTTCCCTTGAATCGATGGTCAACCGCATGGAATCACCCTCCTTCTCGATTCTGGAAACATGGAACCGACATGGAAACGAGGCCCCACCAAAAACAACCCTTCGTTTCCATCCTCCCGAAAATGCCCGTTTCCATTTTTACCATAGGAAACCGCCCTCGTTTCCTGCCCGTTTCCAGTTTCGTTTCCCTTCGTTTCCCGTTTCCACGCTATAGAGTGGAAACAGGAAACGAGCGTGTTTTCAGAATCAAACAAGCGCATAGCCTCGGCCCTCCTTTTTCAGCCAACCGGCCTCGATTGCTTTCTTGGCCCACTTGGAAATCGTGCCTTTGGACACGCCCATCTCCACGGCAAGGTCATTCGCGCCGGTCAATCCGTCCTCTACCCATTGCCGGAAGACATCCAAACTCGATGCCGCCCGAGTAGTCACACGGACAACGCCATCCTCCCCGGTGACGAACTGCCATTCAACCGGCTGCTGTTCGGTTTGAGAATTGCGGTCCTTGGTGAACCGGGAGAGGAACCGCGCCCCCTGCCGCTGGTCGCCTCCAGTTTCATCCAGCCGGATAATCCAGAACACATCATCCTCCCGGCGACTGGTTCCGCGCATTTCCTTGTTCCTTCCGGCATGGTGAATCACCACGACAGCCACCCGATGCCGCCGCAGCTTCAGGAGCCAGTGCTTCACGCCCTCCCAGGAGTCCGCGTCGTTTTCCGAGACGCCGGAAAAGAGGCATGAAAGGTTGTCGAGAACCAGAACCTGAACCCCGCTCGCAAGCACGAAGGAAAGCAAAGCCTCCTGAGTGTGCGGATTCGCAAGGTTGAGAGTCAGCCCCTCCGCAAGGTGGAACAGGATTTCATGGTTGAGCACGACAAGATTCTCGTTGCCGCCCATGCCTTCAATGCGTTGCGTTACACTCTCCGCTGGCATTTCTCCATCAACGTAGAGCACCCGCCGCGCACCGTGCGCCTGCCAAGGACCGCAGGTTTTCCCGCCAGCAATGGCCGTTGAAACTCCGAGCGCAAGCCAGGTTTTCCCAAGACCCCGAGGGGCGAAAATGAACCCCAGGTCGCCTTCCTTGAACCAGCTTCCGAGAATTGGATTCCGCTTCGGTATGCCAAGCCCCCCGAGTTGCGTGCATGGTGTCGCGCACTTCTCGATAGCTGACCGCATCGCGGAAACATGGTTTGTCTTTTCTGAAACCGGCCCCGCCTGAAGGTTGACAGAATCAGCCGCCGAGTCCTGCGGCCTGTAAACGCGTGAACTCATGCCGCCTCCTTCCCGACCAGAGCCTCGCAAGCACCCGCCTGCACCCATGACACCTTTTCGGCAGGTAAAGTCCCCGTGTTGCCTTGTGGCGCAAACGTGAACGCCTCTTCAACCTCATGCCGAAGCGTTTCCCACTGGTCAACGTCGAGATTCGCAAAGTCGTTAACATCGTCCACTTCCGGGCCAGAAGATTGAAGCAAACCCGTGAAAGAGTAGCCGTCCACATCGCAGCCGAGCCCGACGAGTTGCCCGGCCCACCTTGCCGCCGCAGCTTGGCCCGGTTCATCGGCGTGCCCGAAAATCCGAACACGCTTCCCGGAGAACAATGTCAAAGCCTCATCGGGAATCCGGTTTGCAGCGCCGAGCATTGCCACCGGCGCAACCTCATTCTCAACCCCGGCGCACCATGCCAGATGAACCGCCGCCAGCATGTCGGGACCACCCTCGACAAGCGCGATTGCCAGAAAGGGGAATGCCTCCCTCAGCCCGACCGGCCAACCAGCCTCCGACCCCGGCAATGTCCAAGCCTTCGCGCCGATGCGCGCCCACGGTTTGCCATCCATCCGCCGCGCCTGAGCATTACGCCGTGATCCATCCGTGACCACCCACGCACGACCCTCTGCCGAGTCTACGCACCAGAGCAACCCACGATCCGCGAGAATCCCGACCGCTTCCGGCCCCAGGTTCCGAAGGTCAGCAATCGCCCGAGTCTCCACTTTCGTCGGAACTTCGAACTTAGGCCAGCCCGCGCGCTTTCGCGCCTTTTCCTCCGCTTCCGTCTCCCTCTTTTCCTGCCGGGGAATTTGGGGAACCGGGGGAAGAACGCCCGCCATCTCAATCAACCTCCGGCACGCCTCCCCATTTGACACCCCAAGGTGGAGAGCAAGAAAGCCAGCCGAATCAACCGCCTTGTCGACGCAGCCGCCGAAGCAGTTGAAGAAGGTTTCCCCGCCACGCTCAAAGACAGATGCCGCCTTTGAATTTCGGTTATCGTGAAACGGGCAAAAGCATTCCCGCCCAGGCTTCCCTGAAAGGTTGAGAACCTGCCACAGCATAGGAATCGTCAGCCGCGCCTTTGCTTCCATCAATAGTGAGGAGTCAAACATGATGACCTTTCCGGCGATATTCCGCCCATTGATTCCGTGTATCATCCGCGCCGGTTGGCAGACCTAGCCACGCCAGCCGCGTGAGCCAGTCCGACATTGAGATTGCAAACCGACGAAGTTTGCCGCAGAGTCCTTGTTGAATCAGTGAGTTAATAGCCGTGCAATTTTTGCCAGTTGCGCGGCTTTCTCGCATCCGGGTTTGCCCCGTTGCAGTCGCCCCGCTCATAGAGCGACCTCCGCTTGAGCTTCGATGGCCTCAATATCCGAGAAAAGGAACCGGACGACCCTACCGAGCTTAAAGGAGCGTAAGATGCCCGCTTTTTCGCGGCGTTTTATCGTCATCGTCGACACCCGCCACCTTTTCGCCAATTCAGCGCGGGTCCAGTATTGTGCCGCAATTTGCGCTTGCGGCTGCGTCTTGTGTTTGCTCACGAACTGGACAGTGCCAACTCGTTTGCTCTTGCGTTAGCGACAGGACGACCGCGAAGAAAATGTCGCGTGTCTACGATAGGGAATCAACGAATCGTGACCGATCGACCAGCCACCACAACTTGATTTTTGTTAGCAACTGAACGCTTCAGCAATGAAACCAAGCCAAGACGCTGACATTGGCGTGCCAAGGCTGAGGCGCTTTGCAAATGGAACCCCCACGCCTTCAGGACGACAGCCAAAGCCGTAAAGGAAAACCAGTTCAGGCCAAATCCGTCCTCCTCGCCCCACCAGTAAAGCCGCAGCACGTTCGACAGTTCCTTGTCATATTTTGGCAACCGCCTCCGCGCGGCAAACATCTTGCGGATGCCCGCCTCGTTGCCTTGCCGCCATAGCTTAAGAAGTTGAAACTCATCACGGTCCCGCGCCTGTCCCTCTGCAGGAACCCCTCGCATTATTCCGATTTTTTTCTCTTGTTGCGCCGCCGCGCTGAGGCGTTGCCATTTCTCATCAATATCACTGCAAACCTCAAGAACCGATAACTGAGCCAATTGGTTTCTTAATTCACTTGCAGCAGCGAATCGGTTCTCCGCAGCTTTGGAAATCCGAAAAGTGAGGCTTGTCCCCCCGTCAGTTCGATAAAGGCGAACGGTTCTCATCGCGCTGACCTCCTCGCATGAGCAAGTTTCCTGATGCCCGCAGGTTCGCTTTCTGCTTTCGGCAACGGGATGGTATTCTCAGGCAGCAGCCATGCGCCCACATCCACGACAGGGCGGGTTTTCAAATCCGAGTAGTGCGCCGCAGTCGTCGCCACGTTTGAATGCCGTAAGACCCGACTCGCTGCGTAGATGCCGTGCTCTGCTGTGACGAGTGAGCCAAGTTCTTTTCTCAATTCGTGGAGAGGTTTCCGCGCTTTTACCCCATGCGCCCGCAACCACTTATTCAGCCGGTCGAAGACGGCATCAGCACGGTAGCGTTGCCCGTAGGTTCCCGGCCCGCTGTGCTGCTTTTTAGAAACCTCGTTTTGAATCACAAAGGCATCCCCCTTGGCCTTCGCTCGAACCCGGAATCCCCGAAGAAGCGCCACAACATTCTCGTCAAGGGCGACCTCATCGCGGGAGTCCGTTGTTTTCAGGTGTGCCGCATCTGTGCTCTCGATGCGGACAAGAAGCCGGTCGAAATCGATTTGGTGCCAGCACAGGGAATCAATCTCGCCCCGACGAAGCCCTGCCGAAAGGGCGAGGAGCATGACGAGAAACGCAGGTTCATCCTTTACGGCGAGACCAGCGTGAGCAGCCTGCAAGAGAGCCTTGGCGTCAATCCGGCTGAAATACTTTGCGGATTGTTTGGGAAAGAACTCCACCCCGGCAAAGGGTGGGGGCTCGGGAAGGCGAACGTCTGTAAGAAACTTCACAATCTTTCCGGCGAACAGCGACCGCGCCTGCCGGACCGTGGAATTGCAGGATGTCATGCGGGACCGCTCCTGAGCCGGGGTTTTCGCCCGCTTCACATATTCAAGCCGCCACTTCTGAATTGCCGGAAGGGAGAGAACATCCAGGCTAGCCGCATCAAGTTCGGTCCGGTATTCCGCCGCGCCGCCCTTCCTTGGCCCGAACCGTTTCTTTGTCCGCTTCACGCCCAGGATGTCCCCGACGATTTTACGCAGGGAGCACTGGTAGCAATTGAAGGTGGAGGCGTTCGCCTCCGAAACCGTCCGGGCAGCCGCGATCCATTCCCCGACCGTCGCCACCGTTTCTGGCTTGGCCGTTTGCGGCCTGTGCTTGGCAAGCGTCGCCTCAGCCCCAAGGGCGAGGAGGTCCGAATAGATGCCAGACGCAGTCTTCGCCGCAGCCTCCCGGTTCCCGGTACCGGTGGTAAAGGCCATCCGCCGCCCCTTGAACTGAATCTGAATGGAATAGTTCGGAGAACCCTCCCATTTGAAAAGTTTCCCAGCCTGCAACCAGAAGCGGGAATCAGCTTTCGACAGAGCAGAAACAGACCCTTGCACTTTCCTTGCACTTTTCTGGTTAATCCCAGCACCCTCACGTTCTGTCGTGATCAGAACACCATCCGACAGCAAAGCGGCATCATTGCTTGAGAATTCAGGTTTCTTGATGTTCATAAAGTAACTTTACGGATCAGAACGAGACATAGCAAATGAAAAACTACGGATCAGAAGGTTGAAAGTTCGAGTCGCGGCGGCTGCACCACTCAAACCCGCCTCAGCAAAGTCTGAGCGGGTTTTTTATTGTCTCGGGAAAACCCCAGTGTGCTAGAAATTGATCGGGAGACGACAACAGCAGAGCCGGTATTCGATGGACAGTTGCCAGAACTGGGCCACGAGATCCGGGGCGGTGGGCCACCGGCCGCCAGCAGATTTTCCGACGTGCTGGCGCTGAGGGGCGAAAATGAGATCGGCGCGAAGATCAAAATCTTCGGCCGCTTGGTGCAGCGAACGACCTCAGGGGGATTGATGTGGATGCTTCAAGGGTGCCGACAAGCTGGGCTAGGCAGCGAGCATCCGAGAGCTGTTTCGTGGCGAACCCCCGCTCGCGGCACACTGCAGAGCAGCGCTTCCTATACTCTTCGGCGGCCGGCAGTTTGGATTTCACGATTAGGCGATTAACGTCGCCTTCCGATCCCTACATCAGCTCCGCCCCCTCCTACGCTGCCAACGGCACCATCAGTCTCTCCTTGCCATCTGCCCTCCCTTTGTCGAAATGCGTGGCTGCGCTGGATGCCAGATGTCCGCCGGCGAAAAACCCCATGATGCCGCCCCGGTTGGGATCAACCCCGAATTCCTTGGCCTTCGACCGAACCGTCCGGATCGTCTGCTGCGCATCCTACAGCGGAACCATCGGGCGCCCCTGCGGAAGCCGATGCTCCAGTACAAACGGCGTGATGCCACTTTTTTCAAGCCACCGGGCAATGTTATGAGCCCTCCGGCTCGGTGCACAAAACCCCGCAGCCTCCGCCCGGACAAACCATGACAGCTCGGGAAGGGTCAATCTGCGGACACGGGATTCCAGACCTTTTTGAAGCCCAAGCCTTGAAAGTCCTTCAAATTGAGAGTCGCAAAATCCGTGACTCCAAAGGCGGTGAGGCTGAGTGCGGTGCGGGTGTCGTAAATGCGGCGGCGTGCAAAATCGCGGGTTGCGGCGAGTTTCCACAGCTCGTCGTGAAATTCCCGGCTGCGGGGAGGAAATCCGAGGGTTTTCCAGCGGGGATGTTTTCGATAGCTGGCGATGACGGCAGCGGCGGCGGGGGCGTCCAGCGGGTTTTTAAGCACGGCAGGATTTCGCAAGAGCAGGTAGAACTCGGCGAGAACGAACTCGCTCAGCGCGACGTCTTCGCGGTCGGAAAGTTCTCCAAGGAATCTCTTGGCCGGCAGATGGAAGGGGGATGCGACCGCGAAGCTGTAGAGCAGGATGTTGGCATCAATGGAGGTCATGGCAGATGGAGGATCGGTTCCGCATCCCGGAAGGCGACGCCCCGCAATTCTTCGGGGCTGAGGCCCTGCCATCCTACTGTTGCCGAAACCGGAGGAGTCCATGGCGTAGCAGGCGGGGTCGGATTTCCATCATAGACGTCCAGCAAAAGCTCGGCCCCGCGGCGAAAGGTTTCGGCAAGAGACCACTCGCGGGCTTTGGCGAAGGACTTGATTTCGCGATAAAGTTCCTCAGGAACTTGAATTTGCGTCTTTGTCATGCTGGAAGATATATGTAGCTATTGATTTGATGTCAAGCTGGAGTGCGTTTCCTTCCGGGTTATTTTTGGAAGCCCTCGTCAAGGGGGCGATACCTTTCTGGTCCGGAATTAGGGCGGACTTTGCAGCGACTAGGGAACAGGCGTCCCGCCCAGGGCTTTTACGGAAAATCGCGGTCGCACGAGCATCCCTGTCCATGGCACGCCAGTCTCCAACGACAGGAATGTCGTTGCCCCTTATATTGAGAGTATTGGGCGGGGGGCTCCCTGTTTTACGATGGCCCCTTATCGTCGCTTTATCTTCAAGAGACGGTATTAGACCCCCGGGTGGAGTGCAGAGCAGGGGGAGCTCGAGTTTTGAGTTTCTCCACACAAATGCCACGAGACATCAAGCGGGCTGCGGCGGCTGGGAGGCAGAGGCCTGCGCAGGGATCCGGGGGGTTAAGATTTTTTTACAAAGCATGCTTTGAGGCCGATGGCGGACCCTTCGATCTTGCACGAGATTTCATGATCCCCCTCCACCAGACGGATTCCTTTTGCCTTAGTTCCTCCCTTGATGACGTGGGAGGAGCCCTTCAGCTTTAAATCTTTGAGCAAGGTGACGGAATCCCCGTCTGCGAGGACTGTGCCATGGGCGTCTTTGACGGCGCGCGGTTCGAGAGAGACGGCATGTGGCCACTCGTGGCCGCAGGTCAGGCACTCCCAGAGTTCGCCATGGTCGAGAACGTCTGGCATCTCGCATTGGGGGCATTCAGGTTTGTTTGGCATGGGGAAAAGGATATCTGCCTCTGGAGACTCCGATCAATCACGCAATCGCGCGTGCTTCCAGGCGGTCCTGGAGGGGCGAAGCGATCCCTCCCCCACGGCAACCATAAAAAACACGAACCGGGAGGGGAGTCTGGAAAATGCTGCCATCCTGGAGTGTTCCGGCATATCATCGCCCCATAAACCACAACACCATGAACACCTGCCCCTGCATCAAATCCGTCAAAACTCTTGTCACCACTGGAAAATGGGAGGGAGGCTGCTGCGAATGCGGACAGAAACTGCCGCTTTCACACCTCCTCATTGCCGGCGTGGTCGGGCTGATGATTTCCGTTTTGGTCGGAGGCCTGTTGTTTCGTCGCCAGGGCTGACAACGGTTGGGCGAGGGAAGCCGACTGGACCTCTGTCTTCCGGTTTCCGCCGGCCTCGTGGATCTCGCGGTCCGCTCCTGATGCCCTGGGATTTTTTGATCGGGCAGGCTGAGCCAGGTCGCGAAGGCGACGGTTTTGCCGGAAGGCCGTTCAGTCCAGCGGATTCACGCGGGAGACGACGAGCAGGTCTGCCGGCAGGCGTGGAATTTTTGCAACCGCGTCGGCTCCGATGCCCAGTGTTGGTCCGACCAGGCCGGGCGGCAGAGCCGGGATCGCTCCCGTGAGCCCGATGTCCTGCACGTCGGGGGTGTCAAAAAAGATAAGGAACCGGATTTCCGTGCCGTCGAGGTTTTCAATGTGGTGGGGGTAGGCCCGGGGAATAAAATAGATGTCGCCGGGATGGAGCTCGTAAGTGTCGAACGAAGAATCCGGGCTCTGCACGGTCATTCTCGCGTGGCCGGCGAGGACGTAGCCCAGCTCGGCGGTTTCGGGATGCCAGTGAGGCTCGCGCATGCCGATGCCGTGAAGCCGCAGCGAATACATCGCCTGGGAGCGCAGGGCGGGCCAAGTATCCCGGCGGGCGACGATCGCGGATCCGTCCTCATTGGCGATGAGCGGCGTGCGCTTCTCGATCGGGAACTTGTAGGGGCTGGGATAGCCTGCCGACTCGGGAATTTGCCGTGGAGAGGATATTTTTCCCAGCTCGATGCTCGCGGGCGAGCGGGTCAGCCCCGTGAGCTCGCTTTCCGAGAGTCCCCACGTGTTCCCCATCACCGCCCCGCTCAGGCATCCGACGAATCCCGACAAACCGAAATCCTCGACCTCCTCGTGCGAAAACGTGATCACCATCTCGAGATCTCCAGAGCCGGTGTTCTCGATGGCGTGCAGCGCACCCGAGGGAACAAAAAACATTTCGCCCTCCGAGATCGTGAACTGCGCGTGAACGTTGCCGCTGGCAAAAATCGTCACCACCGCCTCGCCGCAAAGGCAATATCCGACCTCGTCGGCATTCGCATGCCAGTGCGGCTCGCGAAAACAACCCTCGTGGATCGTCAGCCGATAAAGCGAGAGACCCCGCAGGATCGGAAAAACCGACTTTGTGGCCGCTATCTTCGCTCCAAACGCATTCGAGATCTGCGGCCGGATGTCCGCAAGCGAGAGTTTGTGTGACATGCGTCAAAACCTTTGCCGCCGGCCATGAGAAACGCAACCGTTTTTTTCGCGACTTGCAATCCGTCATTGCCCGGTCCACATCGTAGCACCATGGCACGCCCGATTTCCGAGCTTTCTTCCGAAGAACTCCGCGCGGTGGCAACTTCTCTCGAGGAGGAGGACGCTAAAATCCCTGCGGATTTTTCCAGGCGCCTGTCGGAAACCCACCCGGCCACGGCCAGGCTTTTAGCCTCAATGCGACGGGAAGATAAGGGGGCACGCCGGACGAACCAACAGGAGGATGAATCATCCCGGAGGACCTTCATCCTCCATATCATCCAGCCGGGGCTCGCGGGGTTGATGGATGGCTCGGTCTCGACCCTCGCACCCGTCTTCGCCGCCGCCTACGCCACGCACCAGAGCTGGTATGCTTTTCTTGTCGGCCTCGCCGCATCGATCGGAGCTGGGATCAGCATGGGCTTTGCGGAAGCGCTGTCGGATGACGGCGTTCTCAGCGGACGCGGCCACCCTCTCACGCGAGGCATCGTGTGCGGGGCGATGACCACGCTCGGCGGCATCGGCCACACGCTCCCGTTTCTCATTCCAGATTTCCGCATGGCTATGATTGTGGCGGTCTGTGTCGTGGCAGTGGAGCTCGCCGTGATCTCGTGGATCCGCCACAGGTTTATGGACACCCCGCTCCTGGCGGCGGGCTTCCAGGTCGTGATCGGCGGAGTCCTTGTCTTTTTGACCGGCATCCTGATCGGCTCTGCTGGGCGTTGAGCAGCTTCTGCACAGCAGGACGGCGGAGCCAGAGCCGGCCACAGGTTGGAGGCCATAGGCACGCGTTGCCTCAAGCGAAAATAACACCAGGGCATCAAAAAAGCAGGGCAAGCGAATTTCAGATTATCTGTGCGGCCGCACAATTAATCTGTGCTGCCGAGGGCTCGTGTGCTGTGGCCAGGCAAGCCGAAACCGGATGAATTGTTTACCAGTGCCTGCGGGTAGCCGACTTGCTGATGGGCTCGATCTGGGAGCTGTGGTCAGGTTGAAATGGCACTCGAGCTCGTTGCACACGGATCGCCAGTTCCTGACCCGCAGTTCCAGAAAGTCTATGAACCATTCTTGCGCGCGCCTATTCCGGTGCAAGGGGAGGATTTGACAATCGGGGCGGGCTCTCTAGTTTCCCGCAGATGAGCGACCGCTTGCATGCTTTAGAACAAACAAGCCGCAGATGGCGGACGGCCTTGCCGCGTTGCCGGAATTGGCAGCATCTCAAAGTCAGGAACCTCCTGGCGGGTCTTGCGGTGATCGTTGCGGGCATGTTCGGTGGGGATCACGCTTGGGGACAAAACACCACGTGGATCGCTGGTGACGGAATCTTTACCGACATTCCCAACTGGAACAATGGTTCCCCGGAAAGCAAGGACTGGTTGATAAACAATGGCGGCACCGCCGAGCTCTCGGTTACCTTTTTCCCGTTGGATGGTTTTCTCGGGTTCGATCCCGGCCAATCGGGCAATCTGACCGTTCTTAATAACGGTTACCTTTTTGGAGATACCAACCTGGCGGTTGGCCGAGGCGGCTCCGGCATCCTGACAATTGAAGCTGGTGGCAGAGTGAACCGAAAGGGTTTGTTCGTCGCAGCAGGGGACGTATCGCAGGGTGTGGTCCAAATCGACGGAGGCGAGCTGACACTCAACGACATTCTTCATATCGGCTACCGCGGCGCGGGGAATCTCTCGCTGACGGGAAATGGTACCATCACAAGCAATCGAACCGACATTGGCGGCTTCAATGACGCGACAGGCTCGGCAACCATAACGAATGGGGTCCTGCAGAACACAGGCGCGATCTTCGTTGGCGTTGAGGGAAATGGAACGCTGGTGGTTGACCCGCTGGGCAGGGTCGCCAGCGAGAGTTTGTATATCGGGCACAGCACCGGAGGCACTGGGTCGGTGACCGTTTCCGGTGGAAATGTCACCTTGACCGGCAGCAATAGCACGCTCGCGGCCGGAGTGAGCGGAAATGGAAATCTGACCGTGACAAACGGCGGCCAGGTGAACACAAAGTTTTTCCAAGTCGGTCTTCAGTCCGGTTCGTCTGGCACAGCGACGGTGTCCGGTAATGCCTCGTTGACCGCGACTGATTACGTCCAGATCGGGGTGACCGCCGGTTCCTCGGGAACGCTCCATCTTTCGGATAATGGATCCCTCAACACGCCGCTTATCTTGGTTGCGGATGAAACGGGTTCGACCGGCGTGCTGAACGTCAACGGCACCACCCTTGCCGTAGCTGAAATCGTGGCAGGGAACGGCACGGCGACTGTCAATCTGAATGATGGCACCACGCTGAAACCGGTTGGTCCGTCCGATCCCACTCTCAGTATCAATGGATTTTCGGCGGGACGATTCAACCTCAGCGGCAACGTCACCTTCGGCACCGGGTCGGGCACGATCGACGTCTCTAGCCCCCTCAGCGGCACGGGCAGCCTGATCAAAACCGGATCCGGCGCCCTCAACCTTTCTGTCTCCAACAGCTACTCCGGCGGCACCGTGATTCAAGGTGGCGCGGTGAGCGTGGGAGCGAGCGATGCTCTGGGAACCGGCAATATTGCAATAGGAACTGCCGAACTCCGTGGGTTTTCCAACGCCACAATCGGTTCGGAAATCACCGTGCAAGCGAACCAAACCGCCACCTTCTCAGCTTCGGCAGGCACCACACTCACCCTTGAATCTTCCACGTTTCTGCTCACCAGCGGCGCGACACTCG
>Ga0247834_1001116_pt1 | contig 48341 bp, 44 predicted proteins | sample LaCruzMarch2015__8_FD_187118 | JGI IMG/M metagenome (GOLD analysis project Ga0247834, IMG submission 187118) | Freshwater microbial communities from meromictic Lake La Cruz, Castile-La Mancha, Spain - LaCruzMarch2015_12m | ecosystem: Environmental > Aquatic > Freshwater > Lake | place: Spain... | reverse complement strand
CCGGGTTAAGAAAGGGAACGTATTGAAGTTGGATGTCAACCGTGGAACCCTTCACCATGCTGGTGATTTTCCCCATCACCCGATTCAATTGCGCTACGTAAGACAAACGGGCAACGACAATCGGATAACTTGCCTCAATCAATTGCCGAGTTAAGACGGCGAGGTGATCGCGATTAGGTTGACCACTTTTTAATAATAGATTCCGTTCCTCGAGCAACGCCTCATATTGACTTAACTGTTGAAGGTAGCGTTCTTGATGTTTGCTGAGATGGGTATCAAGGAATTTTCTTCTCACCTTCGGTACATCATCAAAGAGCATCACATCTCTTGGTTCAAAGAACAACACATGGATGACTTTTGATAATTCTGATAGTTTCTTAATGGGTTTTTGATTCAGTAAGATCTTTTTTCCTTTAGGGGTGATCACAATTTCTAAGGATTGTTTTCGCCCTTGGAGGTCAATGTTTGCTTTTATTTTTGCAAAAGATTGCCCTTTTTGAATTAAATCTTGATCATTACTCGTGCGAAAGGACCTGGCTAAGGAAAGAAAATGAATCGCTTCCGCGATATTGGTTTTTCCTGCACCATTTTTCCCAACAAACACATTCAGTTGTTTATCAAGGGTGAGTACGATGTTTGTATAAGAACGATAGTGAACCAACTCTAGACGATCAATCGTCATACACCTTTGATGGTAATGTGTTGCGTTAACACAATTACGCGATCCCCAGGATAGAGTTTTCGTCCCCGTCTTTGTTCAGGAACTTGGTTAACTTGGATTGGGTTTTGGTTTAAGAAGGCTTTCACTTCTCCACCAGATTCAACCAAACCAATTTTTTTAATTAATTGGCCTAATTGGATATAGGCGGTGTGTATCTCTACTTCCGTTATGGTCGTATTTTTTTCCATCTTATCACCTCTATAATTTTACCACAATAAACAAAAATTAGGGAATATAAATATTCCCTAACCACCCCTCAGAATGCGTTTAAATGACTAATACGTGCGCACTGGCGTTGCTAATTGAATGAGGGAGTCATCTTTATCGTTTTTTAACACAAAAGGCCTCATATCGCCTATAAATCCAATTTTGATATCTTCTGCCCCAAAAGCACGGATGGCTTCCATGAGGTAAAAGGCATTAAAACTAACCTCAAAACGGTCACCACTGAATGAAAATTTGCTGAGGGGTTCACTCGCAGATCCTACTTGGGCGGATTTACTTGAAACTTCGACCGCGGTTTCACTCATGGTTAACTTCACCACATTTTCTCGTTCCACGGATAAAAGGGCAACCCGTTCCATGACGGCAAGAAGTTCTTTTGAGTTAGCGGTTAAATAATAATTGGATGTTTTGGGGATGATGTTGTTTGTGTTTGGATATTCTCCAGTGATCAATCTTGAGATGACCAGGGTGTTGCCAAATTCAAAGGTGGCGCGTTTTTCTGTAAAAGAAAGGGTGATGGTGGCTTCTTGTTCCATCATCGTCACCACTTCAGATAGTGTTTTTGCTGGAATGTTACTGACAAACTTCACTGGCTTGTTGATGGTGATTTGTTTTCTTGATAAGCGAGCAGAATCCGTTGCAGTCGCGGTTAATTTACCATCAGAAGCTTCGAAATTGACCGCAGTCATGATGGGACGTTGTTCTTTGGTTGAAGCTGCAAATGCAGTTTGTTCAATGACTTTCTTTAACGTTTTGGTATCCATCTCTAAAGAGACACCAGTGGTATCTAGATCCAATTCAGGATATTCTTCCACTTTGATTGAGTTTAATTTATAACTAGAACGTCCATCGCCAACATTGACAATCGTGTCATCAAACAATTCAACGCTTAAATTTTCTCCAACAACTTTTCGGGCAATTTCACTAAATAATTTGGCATTCACCAACGTACCACCATGTTTGGTGTCTGTTAAAAACACTTTTCCTTTGCTTGAATACGTGACTCTTGTGACAATGGATAATTCATTATTAGAACTAACAATCGTCAATCCTTTATCATTCATCACCAACTTAAAGTTACTAAGCACTGGGATAGGTGTTTTGATGGCAATCGCCTTACTTGCAATATTTAATGCCTTTAATAATTCTTCACGGTTGACAGTAAATTTCATTGGTTATATTTCTCCTTAAAGAATTTAATAATAGTAATAAGGCGTGTGAATTTGGTGGATAACTTTCTTTGCCATCGTTTACTTGATTTATTTTAACATAATTCCTGAAAATAAGATGGGTAAAATATAGCGATAATTACGATTTTTTCAAACGTTTTTCTAGTTGATCAACGGCGGTGGCAATAGCCTCATCCACTTTCAACGATTTCTCCACTTTTTTCACAGCGTTCATGACTGTTGAGTGATCTTTGCCACCAAACAATGCGCCGATCTTTAAAAAAGGAACATCTAACAAGGTTCTGATTAAGTACATGGCGATGTGTCTTGCCATCGCAATTTGATTCGTACGAATTCGACCCGTTAATTGTTGAGAAGTAAGGTTGTAATAATCTGCAACGGTATTAATAATTCTATTTTCAGTTAATGAACTTAAGGTGACCCCACTACCAATCAGTGGTTGAACAGATTCAATCGCCACCGCCATGGTGATGTGTTTCGTTTGTTTGATGTTAATCACATAGAAAACCAAACGATTCAACGCGCCTTCTAATTCTCTGACGTTATTCGAGAAACGTTCAGCAAAAAAATGAAATACTTCTTCATCAAAATAAGTAATATCTAACCCATTCGCTTCAATTTTCTTTTTTAGGATAGCCACCCTGGTTGGTAAATCAGGGACGGTAATGTTCATGGTTAACCCAGAATTAAACCGGGTGACCAATCTAGATTCCACACCTCGGATTTCACTAGGATGACGATCACTGGTTAAAATTATTTGCTTTCCAGCGTTCACCAAATGATTAAAGATATGGAAAAACATTTCTTCTGTTTTTACTTTTTCCGACAAGAATTGAATATCATCCACCATCAAAACATCGATGGCCTTGAAGAAATCTTTCATGTTATCAGAATCTTTTTCACCACTGACATACTTTATGAATTCATCGACAAAATCATCGGTGGTAATATAGAGCACTTTAAGACTTGGTGCGTTTTCCCGGACATAGTTACCAATCGCATGTAGTAAATGGGTCTTGCCTAAACCGGATTGGGAATAAATAAATAAAGGATTGTAGTTAAACAATTTTCCAGGGTTCGAAGCGATTAAAACAGCCGCTTGGTGAGCCTCGCGATTGGAAGTTCCCACCACAAAATTGTCAAAAGTATATTTTCTATTCACAAACGAGCTTGCAAAGAACGAAGGTTTCTTCTCGTTTGCCTTCATATTTTTTTCTAGTTCACCCTTTTGTAAGAACACCAATTTGAAGTTAGTTTGGGTGACTTCTGCCACCGTCATCGCCAACACATCAATGTATTTGGTGGATAATAAATTCGATGCCAATCCTGAATTCACCACAACCTTAATTTCATTCGCATCAATTGCATGAATATAGGTATCAGCAAAAAAAGAATCGAAAATATGTCGATCGTTAATTTTGGTTTGGAGCCGCTCTAAGACACGGTCCCAAAGTTGAGCTATTTCTGATAAAGTTGGGGCAACCATATGCTCATCATTATAAGTAAGCGATGTGTAAAAAAACACTCTGAAGTTTGTTAATAATTGGTTGTCCACATTTCAACCTTAAAAAGTATCGATATTAAACCACTTTCCACACTTTCCACATCTTGCAATTGTGGATAACTATGTGGACAAATATTTTCCACGTTGTATCGTGGGGACAACTTTCAAAACCACTCATTTAAGTGCAAAACCACCAAGGGGATGATTGACCAGTTTTATTCGTTCACCAAAAGATTTGTTTTCTTTTGACTTTTCACCGATAAAATGACTATAATTTTATGCGCATACTCTAAGTATGACCTGGAGGTTTTCGGATGAAACGCACATATCAACCTAGTAAAAGACGCCGTGCATCAATTCATGGTTTCCGTCAAAGAATGGCAACCAAAGGTGGACGTAAGGTCTTGAAATTGCGTCGCCAACAAGGAAGAACCAAGCTTTCTGCTTAAGGATTTTCATTGTGAAACGCAGTCATCGTTTATTGAAAGACGCTGACTTCCAAGTTGTTCTTGCTAAAAAGATTCATGTCAAATCACCCGAATTCACCATCTATGGCTTCAAAAAGCAAAGTGGGGAAACTCGCATTGGTATCTCGGTGAGTAAAAAAATCGGGATTGCTGTGGTTCGAAATAAAATCCGACGACAAATTAAAATGATGCTTAGCAAACAATTTGTATTAACAGATCCCATCGACTACATCGTGATTGTGCGACATGTTTATTTAGGTAAAACATTCTTAGAAAATCAAACTCATCTTATCAGTCAACTTTCATCCTTAAGGAGGAAGCTCATTTGATACAACTATCCAAAACACACAAGTTCATCATTTTAATGGGGGGGTTGTTTGTTTTATCTTCATGCACCGCAACCTTTTGCTCACCACAAGATATTAGTCGCGTTATGTACGCGTATGAAAATGGAAACGTCAGTGAAGATCCAACTCAATTTGTCGCCAACGCTGGTCTAGCTGGCATCATTACCGAAGCAGAAGAAAGTGGTTTTGATACACCATCCGATGCTTTTTGGTTAGCCATCGACGAAAAGGTCTTAGAAACCGCGACATTAACTGCCACCACCAATAACGAAGGAAATCTTGATCAAACAGCGATTTTAGCCAATTATGGTTATGTCAAATTCCTTGGTACCAATTCAGTGTTATGGAATAACTGGGACCGTTGGGTTAATGAAATTAAATTAGAATTACCTACCTCAGAAACGCCTAACTTTGATTTCACTCAACTTTATAAAACCACCATCGATCAATTTGCCGCTCAGTACCGTTCATGCATCACCACCACCACTGGAAGTTATGGTCCAAATGGTGAGTATTTGTTTGAAGGTAAATCGTGGGCGGAAGCATTTTCTCGTGGATTAATCGAAGGTTTATTTGTTTATCCAGTTGCTTTCTTAATTGAATTTTTTAACACCACCTTTGCATCCAACATTCCTGGGCTAAGCCAAGTATTATCGATTTTATTAACCACCATCATTGTTCGTGGATTGATGATTGTAGTGACTTTTAAATCTACCTTAGCGTCACAAAAGATGAGTTTATTACAACCGGAAATCGCCAAGTTACAAAATAAATATCCCAACGCAAACACCAACCAATATGAAAAACAAAGAATGGCACAAGAACAATGGGCCATCTATCAAAAACATGGGGTCAATCCATTCAATCAAATCCTAATTGCTTTCGTTCAATTCCCAGTCTTTATTGCCGTCTGGGGCGCGATGACAGGATCGGCGGTCTTAGCGACCGGTAGTTTCTTAGATTTAAATCTTGCCTCTCCTTTAGGTGGCGTCATCACCAGCAATTGGTTTCAAACCTCGTGGTGGACAGCAGTTGTCATCTTTGTATTGATGACCCTCGCCCAATTTATCGCGATGAAATTACCGATGTGGTTTCAAAAGCAATCACAAAAGAAAGTCGCTCACACCGTGAAAAGTAACGCCGCTCAATCCTCACAATCCCAAGCGAACATGGTCAGCAATGTCATGTTCATCATGATCATCGTCATGGGTTTTTCGCTACCAAGCGCAATGGGAATTTATTGGTTTATTGGTGCGTTAATTTCTTTAGCACAAACGTTATTAACACGCCGACTCCTTGGAGGTATGAATAAAAAATGAAAACTTACATCGCAAAAACATTAGAGGATGTTTTAGCCCAAGCAGAAAAAGAGTTAAAGATTCCTGCCAACGATTTATCGTATAAAATCGTCGATGAAAAAACCGGAATCTTTTCTAGAAAATTAGTTGTTGAAGTCTACGAAGTCTCTGACGCGATTGCCTTTGCAGAAGCATATTTAATCAAAACCATTTCACAAATGGGAATTGATGTCACTGCCCAAACAACCCTCAAAGACGACATTATTAACATCACCATCAATTCATCACGCAACCCAATCTTGATTGGTAAAAACGGAATCACTCTTCAAGCGTTAAATGAATTGGTTCGGTTAGCCACCTCAAGTAAATTTAAAAAACGCTTCCGAATTTTATTAGACATTAATGATTACAAAGAAGCCAAGTACGACAAAGTCATCGCAATTGCAAAACGGATTGCTCGTGATGTGACAAGAACCAAAGTCGATGTCACCTTAGATCCAATGCCCGCGGATGAAAGACGGATGGTCCACGGCGCACTCACCGGGATGCCAAACATCAAAACCGAAAGTGTAGGCGAAGGACATCACCGCGCCATATGCATTCGTTATATTCCATAACCAATAAGCCCGAAAGGGCTTTTTTAATCATGTATGCACCAATTAAGTGACACCATTGTAGCCTTAGCAACCCCACCCACCAAAAGTGCGTTGGCGATTGTTCGTCTTTCTGGACCCCAAGCTTTTTCAATGTTCTCCTCTATTTTTTCTAAGGATTTAACATTGGAAAAAGAACGCGGTGTTCACCTTGGAACCATTCGTGACGGTGACGACATCATTGACCAAGCGGTGGTCATTCAATACTTAGACCCTAAGAGTTTCACCGGAGAAGATTTGCTTGAAATCATCATTCATGGATCACCCCTGATTGCCTATCAACTCATTGAAACCCTTATCGCCAAAGGCGCGCGAAATGCCAATCCGGGTGAATTTTCTTCCCGAGCATTTCTTCATCAAAAAGTTGATTTAATTCAAGCAGAAGCCATTCATGATGTCATTCAAGCAACCACCATTGAAGCCAAACGTTTATCGTTATTATCATTAACTGGACAAACCAGTGAAAAAATAGCCCCGATTCGTCAACGCCTTGCCGACATTTTATCGTTGATTGAGGTCAATATTGATTATCCAGAATATCAAGATATTGAACAAGCAACCAAAGAAAAAGTGATCACCGATTGTGTTGAGATTGTGCGCTTATTAAACACCTTCATCGGTGAAGGTGAAAAAGGTAGGTTAATCAAAGAAGGCATCAAAGTTGCCATCATTGGTAAACCTAATGTTGGTAAATCTTCATTACTGAATGCGCTCATTAACGAAGAAAAAGCCATTGTCACCGATATCGCAGGAACCACACGAGATGTGGTTGAAGCAGAATTAAACCTTCGCGGGGTGGTCTTAAAAATTCTTGATACCGCTGGGATTCGCCAAACCGATAACGTCATTGAAGCCATTGGGATTAGAAAAGCAATCACCACCGTTGAACAAGCGGATGTGGTGATTTATGTTCAGGATGCGACCAACCCTAGTGAGTTTGACGATGACGCGCTGAATGCTTTATTAAAAACCAAGGCTGTGATTCACGTCTATAACAAAAAAGACTTACTCACCAAGTATGACAAACAAAAACTTTATGTCTCTGCTAAAAGCAAAGATATTCTTCCGTTGTTGGATGCGATGATGCAATCGTTAGGGATTCAAGAAGCTAACTATTACACGCCAAGTTTTAACAACACCAGGCAATTAGGTTCTTTAAAACAAATCAGAGAACACCTACTGAAAGCCATTGAAGACGCAGAAGCTGATCTCACCACCGATCTCATTTCTTCTTCGCTTCAACTTGCTTATCAAGAAGTGATTCAATTGCTTGGTCTAGAAGGCAAAGTTGATTTAGGAAGCGAAATCTTTTCTAGATTTTGTGTTGGTAAATAATGGCAATCATCGATACCCATTGTCATTTAAACGCAGACATATTTACTCATCGATGGCAACAAATCCTTAATGATGCGCAAGCCGTTGGCGTTGATCACGCGATGGTGGTGGGTTGGGATGAAACCAGTTCTCGACGCGCGACTGAATTAGCAACCCTTGATCCACGACTTCATGCGGTGATTGGTTTACACCCTGTGGATGTTCAACCAACCTCTTCTCTTGATTGGGTCACCACCCTTTATCAACAACACCCAAGTCGCATCTTAGCAATAGGAGAAATTGGTTTAGATTTTTATTGGAAAAAAGATCCCAAAGAACACCAACAGCAAGCACAATCGTTCATCGCTCAAATCCATTTTGCCAATACCCTTCATCTTCCTGTGGTCATTCATTGTCGTGATGCATACGAGGCCATATTAGCTATTTTAGAACGCCACCCAGTTCAACAAGGTGGCATCATGCATTGTTATGCTGGACCAAGCGAACTTGTTCCTCGATTCATTTCCCTTGGTTTTTATCTTTCCTTTGGTGGCCCAATCACGTTTAAGAATGCTCACGACGCAAGGGCAAGTTTACTTGCTACCCCACTCAATAGAATCTTGGTAGAAACCGATAGTCCGTATTTGTCCCCCCACCCCTTCCGAGGCAAAGAAAACAGCCCCATCCACTTACCCATCATCGTGGACAAAATCCAAGAAACACTGAATATATCGAAAGAATTACTAACAAAAACCTTATATCAAAACACACTCCAAGTGTTTCACGTGAAAACATTATGAGATTAACCTTGAATGCTTTAATTGTTGTTGAGGGTGTCAAAGACGTTCAAAAATTGACTCCATTGATTGATGCAGATTTTATCACCACCAACGGATCGGCGTTATCTTCTGACGTGATTGAGTTTATCCGCCAAGCAAAAACCAAAGGACGAGAAGTGATTGTCTTCACCGATCCTGATTTTCCTGGAGAAAAAATTAGACAAACTCTTGAACAAGCGATTCCCGGATTAACACATGCTTTCGTTGAAAAAAAGTTTGCGATTAGTCACGGCAAGGTTGGGGTGGCAGAAGCGACACCATCTGCGATTATCAAAGCCTTATCTGAAAAAATAACGCCCCATCCAAAAACCAATGGAACCTTGACTATGCAAGACCTTGCTAACCTAGGTTTTATCGGTGACCAACACGCGTCTATCTTAAGAGCAAAAACAATTCAACACTTTCACCTTGGTCCTTGTAATGTCAAAACCATGTTAAAAAGACTCAATGTCCTAGGAATTGAGTATGATGAGTTGAAAGCCATCTTATGAAATATCACCCTGAATTAGAACAGTTATTAACGAGCCTTCATGTTTCTCCTTTGAAACGTTATGGGCAAAATTTTCTCATTGATGATCAAGTGATTCAAACCATTTTGAATGCTGCAAAGATTAAAAATAAACAAAAGGTCATGGAAATTGGCCCAGGGTTAGGTGCGATTACCAAAGTTTTAGATCTCTCCTCCATTCAATACACATCCTATGAAATTGATGTTACCTTTCATCGATATCTAGAAAAAACTTACCCCCAAGGTCACCATCATCGACTCAACTTCTTAAAAGCCACCTCTGAAGACGTCAACGTGATCATCGGTAATTTACCCTATTACATGACCACGGAAATTCTTGAAAAGATCTACAAAGATTTCTCCTCTTTCACGCGCGCCATCTTGATGGTGCAAAAAGAAGTCATGCCCCGATTAACCGCCCAACCAGGCGATGACGTGTATGGACCTCTCGCCATCTTTTTAGCGACCATAGGGACAATTACCCCCATCCTTGAAGTTAGTCCGGTATCTTTTTATCCAGAACCTCATGTTCAATCGATCCTCTTTCAACTTGATGCACTCCCTAAAGGTCCTTTGGTGGAACCTAAACCATTCTTCTATTTCATCAAGAAACTATTCTTACACCGTCGTAAAACCATCTTGAATAATGTGATTAGTTTAGGCATCGATCGCCCAGAAGCAGAAGTGTTGCTCACCAAGATCAAGGTCTCCCCTCAAGCAAGACCAGAAACGATTTCTGTTCAGGAATACTTAAGTTTATTTCAATTAATTTCTAAGAAAAAAACCATATAATACAAGAAGGGACATACACATGAACATATTTGCCATCATCATGGCGGCCGGCAAAGGCACCCGCATGAAATCACTGGATTCAACCAAAAGTAAAGTCGCTTTTGACTTGCTTGGTGTGCCACTCGTTGGCCACGTGATTAACGCGTTAAAACCACTTAAGCTAGACCGGACCATTACCATCGTCGGACATGGTGGAGAAACCACATCCAAAGTCGTGGAAGGTCAATCAGAAATCGTTTGGCAACGCGAACAAAAAGGTACCGGTCACGCGGTGATCCAAGTCGCACCTTTACTAGAAGGCAAACAAGGAACCACCTTGATTGTTTCCGGGGATACCCCATTAATCACCACCAAGAGCTTAGATCAACTCGTGCAAACCCATATTCAAGGCAAGTTTGATTTAACGATCTTAACATCCATCGTTCACCAACCCTTTGGTTATGGACGGATGATTCGCAATTCCAAAGGTCAAGTGACCGCGATTGTTGAAGAAATTAACGCAAACGAAGAAGAAAAAAAGATCAAAGAAATCAACACTGGTTTCTATGTGTTTAACAACTCATTATTATTTCAAAACCTTCGTGATTTAACCCCCAACCCAAAAAACGGAGAGTTAAACATCACGTCTCTGATTAAGATGTTTATGGACAAGGGTTTAAAAGTTGGCACCTCCACGGTCGATGCCTTTGAAGAAACGCTTGGGATTAATGACCGAGCGCAATTAGCAGAAGCAAGAAAGATTATGCAACATAGAATCAATCATCAACACATGGTGAACGGCGTTACCATTGAAAATCCAGACAACACCTTTATTTCTCCTCAAGTGGTCATTGGTCAAGACACCACGATTCAATCAGGGGTTTATTTGATTGGCAAAGTCACCATCGGCATAGGTAATTTCATTGGCGCGAACGCAGTGATTGAAAACACCACCATCGGCCAAGGCAATCATATTGAATCTTCCAAGATCATTGATTCTGTGGTTGGTAATCAAAACCTGATTGGTCCTTATGCCCACTTACGTGCCCATGTGGTCCTTAACGATCAAGCACGCGTCGGTAACTTCGTGGAAATCAAAGCTGCAACCTTACAAAACGGCGTCAAAGTTGCCCACTTATCTTATTTAGGTGATTGTGAAGTTGGGGAAGACACCAACATCGGCTGCGGAACGATCATCGCCAATTATGACGGCCATAAAAAACATAAAACTGTGATCGGTAAAAACGTCTTTGTTGGCTCAGGTTCAACCCTTGTGAGTCCAGTGGTCATTGCCGATGAAACCCTTATTGCTGCAGGTAGCACCATCGTCAATGACGTGAAAAAAGGTGAAATGGGCATCGCCCGATCACGCCAAACCAATAAAGAAAAGTATTACCAAGAGTGGCTTAAGAAAATAGGAAAATAAAAACATAAAGAAAAAACCCACGATTGATTCGTGGGTTTTTATATTGTATCAACTAAGCTTTTTTCGCAGCGCGTTTGCTTTTGATCGCGGCTTGAGCCGCAGCTAATCTTGCCACAGGGACACGGAATGGTGAGCAAGAGACATAGTTTAAACCAGCATTGTGGAAGAATTCGATGGAGAGTGGATCGCCACCATGTTCACCACAAATCCCAACTTTAAGGTCTTTGCGGGTCTTACGGCCACCTTCAACCGCCATCTTGATTAACTTACCGACACCGTTTTGATCGACAGTTTGGAATGGGTCTTGTTCAAAGATTTTGGTCTTATAGTAGTCTGGTAAGAACTTACCAGCATCGTCACGTGAGAAACCATAGGTCATTTGCGTTAAGTCATTGGTACCGAAACTAAAGAAGAGTGCTTCAGTGGCGACTTCTTCTGCTAATAAGGCTGCGCGTGGGATTTCAATCATCGTTCCGATTTGGTACGTTAATTTTTGACCACTGGCGGCGATTTCTTCTTGGGCTGTTGTTTCAATGATTTCTTTGACGAACTTTAATTCCTTCACATCTAAGACTAAAGGAATCATGATTTCAGGAACCACTTTGGTGCCTAATTTCTTTTGTGCATCCAAGGCTGCACGGATGATGGCTCTGGTTTGCATCTTACCAATTTCTGGGTAAGAGACATCCAAACGCACACCACGGTGACCCATCATTGGGTTAAATTCATGGAGGAAATCAATACGCGCTTTGACTTGAGCAACCGTCATCTTTAGTTCGGTGGCTAATTCTTTAATCTTGTCATCTTCTTGTGGTAAGAATTCATGTAAAGGTGGATCAAGTAAACGGATGGTGACGTTTAAGTCTTTCATCGCCATGAAGAGTTCATAGAAATCTTTTTGTTGGAATGGTAAGAGTTTTGCTAATGCTTCTTCTCTTGCTGCTAAAGTTTCTGCAAGAATCATTTTACGAACGTAGAAGATTCTTTCTTTGTCGAAGAACATATGTTCTGTACGGCATAGACCGATACCTTCAGCACCAAACTTTAATGCGGTTGCCGCATCTTTTGGTGTGTCAGCGTTGGTGCGAACTTTAAGGGTACGATATTGATCGGCCCACGTCATGATTCGACCAAAGTAACCAGTTAATCCAGCTTCCACGCGGGCGATGTCGCCTTCGTAAACCAAACCAGTTGAACCATCAATTGAGATCACATCTTTGCTTGTATAGATCTTGTTGCCAAACTTCACAGTGCCTTTATGTTCATCGATGACGGCAGTGCCAACACCAGCAACACAGGTCTTACCCATGCCACGCGCGACGACAGCAGCGTGTGAGGTCATCCCACCACGAGCGGTTAAAATCCCTTGGGCGGCGACCATGCCTTCGATGTCTTCTGGAGAGGTTTCTGCACGGACAAGAATTACTTTTTCACCAGCAGCACCGCGTTTTGCAGCGTCTTCAGCGGTAAATGAAATCTTACCAGTGGCAGCACCTGGAGAGGCTGGTAAACCTTCACCAATCGAACTCATTGCCTTTAAAGCTTTTGGATCAAAACTTGGGTGGAGTAAAGTGTCTAAAGATTTAGGATCCACACGCATGACAGCTTCTTCAGTGGTGATGACTTTTTCATCAACCAAATCACAAGCAATCTTTAATGCTGCAGCCCCAGTACGTTTACCGTTACGGGTTTGTAAGAAGTAGAGTTTACCTTCTTCAACGGTAAATTCCATGTCTTGCATGTCTTTATAGTTACCTTCGAGAATCTTGACGATGTCTAAGAAATTTTGATAAACCTTAGGTTGAGTTTTTTGTAAGTATTCCACTGGTAATGGAGTACGAATCCCAGCAACCACGTCTTCCCCTTGGGCGTTAGGTAAGTATTCAGCATAAAGTTTCTTTTCACCGGTGGATGGGTTACGTGAGAACGCAACGCCAGTTCCAGAGGTTTCACCCTTATTACCGAAGACCATCGATTGAACGTTGACAGCAGTACCCCATTCGTATGGGATGTTATTCATCTTACGATAAATGTTCGCGCGTGGGTTGTCCCATGAACGGAACACAGCAGTAATCGCTTCAATCAATTGAACTTTTGGATCCGTTGGGAATTCTTCTCCGAAAACTTTCTTATAGTAATCTTTATATTTTTTAACAAGGGCTTTAAGATCTTCTGCAGTTAATTCGGTGTCTAACTTCACACCTTTTTTATGCTTCATTTCTTCAAGCATCTTATCCATTTCAGTACGACCATGGTTTTTTGCAATATTGGTAAACATAAGGATGAAGCGGCGATAGGAGTCATAGGCAAAGCGTTCGTTGTTGGTTTCGCGAGCGATGACTTCAACGGTGGTGTCGGTCAAACCTAAGTTTAAAACCGTATCCATCATTCCTGGCATCGATACACGGGCCCCAGAGCGAACAGAAACGAGTAAAGGATTTTTATTACCACCAAAGTTTTTCTTGGTGTCTTTTTCAACCACAGTGATGGCGTCATAAATTTCTTGAATGAGTTCTTTTGGTAATTTATTTTTGCTTGCGTAATATAAATTGCAAGCTTCCGTGGTGACGGTGAATCCTTCTGGAATCGGGATTCCCATCAAGGTCATTTGGGATAAACCAAGACCCTTACCACCTAAGAGATCTTTACCCATCCCTTTGGTTTTATTGAAGTTATAGACGTACTGTTTGCTTGTCGCCATAAGTGCTCCTTTTCTTGCATTCACGCGTTCTTGAGGTGAATGCTCGCGAGTAAAATGATACCATAAACCCTAAAAAGGTGCTACAGAATCGAATGCGACAAACGATGGGTTTGTCGCTATAATAAACTTATGAAAAAAAGTCAGGGCCCTCTCGCCTTAACGATAGACTTTGGAACCCAATCTGTCCGTGTCACCATCTTTAACAAACAAGGTGATATTTTAGCGATTAAACGTAAAGTTTATGAACCAACCTATCATTCAGAAAAACCAGGTTACGCTGAACATGAAGCAAGTTTTTATTGGGAGAATCTTCGCGAGGTCACTCAACAATTAAAACGAGATGAACCGGAATTATTATCCCAAGTCACCACGTCAGCGATGACGGCATTTCGTGGCACAGCGATCATGTTAGACGAGCATAAAAAACCAGTCAGAAAAGTGATTTTATGGCTCGATCAACGGATGGCGACCTTTGAACCCTTTTCACTCTTTCATAACATCGCTTATCGATACCTTGGGTTATATGAGACGGCCAAACTCAATTCAAAACGAACGATGGCGAGATGGGTGAGACAAAACGAACCAGAGACATGGAAAAAAGTCCGATATTATTCAGCTTTATCCACTTACTTTAACTATTTACTCACTGGAGAATTAACCGATAGCGCCGCCAACATGATTGGTCATTACCCCCTCGATTTCATCACCAGCAAATGGTACAAACCAACCCACGTCAAAGCCGCCGTGTTTAACATTCCAATTTCGATGTTAGTCCCACTAAAAAATCCTGGTGAATTACTCGGGAAAGTCACCAAAGAAGCAGCCTCCTATTTAGGATTACCTGAAGGGTTGCCGATCTATGCCGCGGGTCCTGACAAGGCTGCAGAAACTTTAGGAACAGGTTGTTTGACCAACGATGTCGCCAATCTATCCTATGGAACATCCGTGTCCATGACGATTCCAAGTAAGGTTTATATTGAACCAGAACCTTATCTTCCAGGTTACCCATCATCAATCCCTAATCTTTATAACCTAGAGGTTCATATTAACCGTGGTTATTGGATGATCTCTTGGTTTAGAGATAATTTTGCTCACAAAGAAACGGCTGAATCCATGATCGACAAAATGGCGGTTGAAGAAAAATTAAATCAACAAATGATGAAAATTCCTCCAGGTTCAGAAGGCCTCGTCCTCTCTCCTTATTGGGGTCCAGGATTACGTCGACCGGAAGCCAAAGGGGCGATTATAGGCTGGAGTGATGTTCACACCAAAGTGCATCTTTATCGAGCGATCGTGGAAGGTGTTGCCTTTGGCATTCAAGAAGGATTTCTCGGAATGCAAAAACGAGTCAAACACCGCGTCAAAGAAATTCGCGTCTCTGGAGGTGGGTCAAAATCCGACGCCATCTGTCAGATCACTGCCGATATCTTTAATCTACCTGTGTCGCGTGTGCAAACCAACGAAACCTCATCCCTTGGCACGGCGATTGCTGCTTTCCTCGCCAGCAAAGATTTTAAGACGCCAGAAGAAGCGGTCGCATCGATGGTTCGTGTGACCAAAACCTTTACGCCTAACCAAGAAGCGGTGAAGCGGTATGGTTATTTGTATAAAAAAGTGTATGGAAAAATTTATCCAAAACTCATTAGTCTCTATCGAGATTTGATCAAATTTAATCAATGAAAACCATTGTCCTCGTGTTCGCGATGAAAGAAGAAATGCAACCCATGGTCGATGTTTTACCCAAACCTTTAGTGACAAAAAGTGGTTATCTTGAAACACAACTCAATCCCAAATTAACCGTTCAACTTATCACCACCGGCATCACGATGTTGCAATGTTATCGATTGCTACCCTTATTGAATCCTAAACCAAGTGAAGTGATTCAAGTTGGAACTTGTGCTGGGTTAAAACAACAAGCCATTGGTGATGTGATTCACGCCAAAACTTTCTTCAATGCCGATTTGGACTTGACTGCTTTTGGACGATCCTTGGGGCGGTTGTTTGTTGAGAAAAAACAAACCATCACGCCACACGTCTTGGTTTCTGGTTCCTCATTTTTAGCATCCACAGAGAAAGCCAACCATGTGAAAAAAACCTTTCAGGCGGATGGTTTTGACATGGAAGGTTTTGGATTTTATACGATGTGTTCATCATTAGACATTCCGTTTTCATCCATCCGAGGCATTTCTGATAATGGCCAAGCCCACGCGAATCAATCGTTTGAAAAGAATCTTTTAATCGCCTCCAAGCAAGCAGCCCTTGCGACGTTAAAGTATCTTCAAACCAGGCCATGAACACCTTTTATTCTCAAACCCATTCGTTAGTCAATCTTGCCAATACGTTGCTTGCTCGTTATCATGCGCCAACTCATCACCAACCCATTCCTTCCTTACTCAACACACTTCAAGGAAAAGATAAGATTGTTTTTCTTCTCTTTGATGGGATGGGTCAAACCATTCTCAGACAACATTTATCTCCTTGGTCTTGGTTAAGAAGACAACGTCAATTGACGATTACATCAACCTTTCCAAGCACCACCGCGGCTGCAACCAATGCTTTTTTATCCGGGCGATATCCAAATGAAATCGGTTGGTTAGGTTGGGCTACTTATTTTCCTGAACACGACCGTGTTTTAGAATTATTCACAGGCAGAGATTATTTACGTCAACAACCAGCATTCAAACCAGAAGAGGTTCAAGCAACCATTCAATATGAATCCATCTTCGAACAAATTCAACGCGCACAACCTAAGCTCAGCATTCATCAAGTGTGGCCAGATATCAAACCTGGAGGCGCGAAAGATTTTTCTTCTTGGATGAACCAACTCAGTACCGCTTGCCAACAACCAGGACCATCCTTCACCTATGGGTATTGGTTAGACCCAGACAAGACCATTCACAAGTTGGGCGTATCTGATGTAGCGATTCGCACGATTGTTTCTAGTATTCAATCGCAATTAAAAATATTAACTCAACAGCATCAAGACACCACCTTTGTAGTTTTTGCCGATCATGGATTGGTGGACGTCACCTTTCTTAATATCCAAACGTATCCAGATTTATTTCAGATGCTGACGCGTGCTTTTAGTTTAGAACCAAGAGCAGCAACGTTTTTTGTTAAACCAACATTCATCCATCAATTTAAAGATTTATTTACGCGTTATTATGGCAAGTATTTTATCCTGATGAGTAAACAAGAGGCCGTCACACAACAACTTTATGGACAAGGAAACAACCACCCAAGATTCAATGACTTTGTTGGTGATTTCATCGCCATCGCCAAAGACCGTTACGCCTTCACCCACGGATTACCCACGGATACCATGCCCTCCACGATGAAGGCTCATCATGCGGGAATGACAAAAAAAGAAATGCTCATCGATGTGATGGTCCTCAACCGTTAATACTTTTCTTCGTTGGTTTCGGTGATTTGATTGTTGCCAGTAAATTGCGCGTTATAAAGTTCAGCATAGAAACCTTTTTGTTTGAGTAAGGAAGCGTGGCTACCTGTTTCGACAATCGACCCATTTTTCATGACGAGAATTAATTTTGCACTCTTGATCGTGGATAACCGGTGGGCGATCACAAACGACGTTCTCCTTTTCATTAAGGAAGTCATTGCGGTTTGAATGGAGGCTTCGGTTCTGGTGTCCACGCTACTGGTGGCTTCATCTAAAATCAACATCTTGGGTTGAATTAAAATTGCCCGAGCAATGGTTAATAGTTGTCGTTGTCCTTGAGAAATATTCGTACCATCTTCGTTCAACATAAAGTCATAACCACCCGACAAGGTTGAAATAAAGAAATGAGCCAACGCTGCTTTTGCTGCTGCTTCCACTTCTGCATCGGTGGCATCTATTTTTCCATAACGGATATTATCTTTGATCGATCCTTTGAATAACCAAGTGTCTTGTAAGACCATGCCAAATGAGGTGCGTAAGGCAGCAAAACTATATTCTTTCAACGATTTACCATCCAAGAGAATTTCACCTTGTTGGATTTCATAAAACCGCATCATCAAATTCACGAGGGTGGTTTTACCTGCCCCAGTCGGTCCAACGATGGCAATGGTGTCGCCTTGATTAACTTGTAAATTTAACCCAGTGAATAAAGGTTGATTCGCTTTATAGGCAAAAGAAACGTTCTTGAATTCGATTTTTCCTTTGATGTTTTTGTTATCGACAATCGCATGGATTTGGTTCGTAGGCAATTCAGGTTCATCCATGATGTTATAAATGCGTTCGGCAGCCGCAATCGAGGATTGAATGATGTTGGAGATTTGTCCAAGCATTTGAAAGGGGCGTTGGAACAAAGACACAAGGATAAAGAATGCCACCATGTTACCGATGTTATCTAGCAAACCACCGACGATGGCAATGCCGACAAACCCAAGGTTATTCACAAAGTTAATCGCGGGAAAGATAATCCCAGAAAAGAATTGCGACATCCGATCGACTTCCGCCAAATCATCATTCATCGTCTTAAACGTCTTCACGGTTTCTTCTTCTTTATTGAACAATTTAACAATCTTATAACCACTATAATTTTCTTCAATTAACCCATTCAACACCCCTAATTTCGCGTAATAACTTTTGAATCGCTTTTGTGAATTCTTTGCAATAAAGATGGTGATGAATAAAGAGAAAGGAAGAATTGCCAACGCCACCAAGGTGAGTTCCCAGCTGGTGATAAACATCATCACCAAGGTACCGATAAATAAGAACAAAGAACTTAACACCGATCCTAAAATGCCTTGTAATGAACGGGAGACGCTATCAACGTCGTTGGTGCCCTTGGAGAGAATTTCTCCATACGTTTGCCGATCAAAGAATGCTAATGGTAAACGGTCCATCTTCGCTTGGAACGCTTGGCGAATCTTATAGGAGTATTGATTACTGATGGGAATCAATAAGAAATCAGACAACCATGTAAACAAGTGAGAGAAAAAGTAAAAGCCAACAATGATGCCAAAACGCATCAGGATGTCAGGCCACTTTAACGACAAAACCCCACCCACTTCATTAAAGAACAAAGCTGGTTGGGCAATGATGTCGTTGAGGATGTCACGAATATAAAGTGGCGATAGTAAAGTAAAAACAACCGACACGGTGATGATGACCGCGACAAAAATAAGGGCTGCTAAATAAGGTTTAAAGTCTGCAACTAAACGCCGGAGAGTCCCTTTAAAGTTTTTGGGTTTTTCATTTTCAGTGAGCCCACCCATTCGGCCATATCGTGGTCCTGCCATTAGGTTTGACTCCCTTCTGTCTTCATGTCGTTATGCGTTAATGCTAAGGTCTTTTCAACTTCTTCTGGATCCAATTGAGAATACACAATTTCTTTATAGATACTGCAGGAGGTTAATAACGCTTGGTGTGTCCCTTGACCAACAATTTCCCCTTCATGGAGAACCACAATGTGGTCGGCGTCAATGATCGTACTCACCCGTTGGGCAACAATGATCACGGTCGCAGAGTTGGTATAACTCTTGAGCCGATTTCTTAAACGGATGTCGGTCTTGTAATCAAGCGCAGAGAACGCATCATCAAAGACATATATTTCTGGTTTCTTCACCAAAGCTCTAGCAATCGCTAAACGTTGTTTTTGACCACCAGAAAAGTTTTTTCCAGTTTGCGACACTTGAACATTTAATTGTTCAGGATACTTTTTAATGAAGTGATCGGCTTGGGCAACTTCAAGCGCTTGCCAAATGTCTTCATCGGTTGCGTTTGGTTTCCCAAAGCTTAAGTTATGTTTGACGGTGCCTGTAAATAACAACGCTTGTTGAGGGACAAAACCTATTTTCGACCGAAGATCGGTTTGCTTCATCTCCTTGACATCAACCCCATCAATCAGGACTTGACCACCAGACACATCAAAGAAACGCGGGATCAAGTTAATGATGGATGACTTGCCACTTCCTGTTGAACCAATGATCGCGGTGACTTGTTTTGGTTTGGCGGTGAAGGAAATATTTTTTAAGGTTGGTTGCTGCGCATCTTTAAATTGGAAGACCACATTCTTAAATTCCACTCGACCTTGATTCGTCTTTGATTTCTTTGGTTTTGCTGGATCGACAATCGAAGAGTGGGTATCAAGCACTTCGTTGATACGTTTTGCTGAGGCTCTTGCTCTTGGTAACATGATTAAGATCGCGGCAAACATTAATAACGAAAACATCAAGGTGCTGGAATATTGCGCGGTGGATAAGATATCACCGAAAGCAACGTTGACATCGCCAATTGCTAAGGTTTGGCCATCAAAGGTAGCAAAGCCGACAAAGAAAATAGACAAATAAGTTAAATCAAAGATCAAAGATACAAATGGGTTTAAATAAGACATGGTTCGGCTAACATGCATGTTGGTTTGGGTGAGTTCTTCATTTGACTTGGCAAATCGAGCCGCTTCTTTCTTTTCTTGGTTAAAGGCACGAACCACGCGAACACCGGTTAGGTTTTCGCGAAGGACAAGGGTTAACTGATCTAACTTCTTTTGGACTTTTTCAAATAAAGGTGAGGCGATGGAGAAGGTAATTCCGATCGCGATGAAAATCACAGGAACAGACACAGCAAACACAAAAACAAGTAGCGGGTTGGTTCCTAAAGTTAAGGTAATCGCGGTCACCAAGGTGACAGGGGTGGTGACAATGATTCTTAATCCAAACAGGAAGATCCCTTGAATTTGTTGGACGTCATTTGTGGTTCGCGTGATTAAACTCGAGGTCCCAAACTTTTCAAATTCAGTTAAGGATAGCCGATTCACCTTTTGGAAGACGGCATCACGAACATTTTTTGCAAACCCAGTGGCAATCGATGAGTTCAATAACGCATTACCAATTGCCAAGGCGATGACACCAAAGGAAAGCGCCAACATCCATAAACCAGTGAACAAGATTTCGCTGGTTGGTTCATTGGCCAACACGAGGTTAGTAATGATACCGACATTGCGTGGAATTTGTAGTTGTAAAAACGCCATGGCAGCAAATCCAAAAGAAATCAGTACCAAGCGTTTCCATAACGGCAAGACATATTTAAATATTTTTATCATAATTGCTTATACCAATATACTCCTCTTTTTTTAAAATTAAAGCGATTTTAGTTGCTTAACTTCGTCGTTAGTAAGTTCTCTAAACTCACCTGGCTTTAACGCTGCGAGCACCAGAGGACCTACGGCAATCCTTTGTAAGTTCACCACCGTGTATCCATATTTTGAGAACATCCTTTTCACTTGATGGAATTTTCCTTCAAAGATGGTTAAATGTGCCTCTTTTTTGTTTTCTAGAATCGTTAACTTTGAAGGAAGAATTTTATCGTTTTCACCTAAACCAAACCCTTTGGCAAAGGTGTCTACAAGGACATCATCGATAGGGGAATTGACTTCCACTAAGTAGGTTTTAGAAACATCATGTTTGGGTGACGTGAGGTGATGGGTGAGTTTACCATCATCGGTTAATAAGATAAGGCCTGTGGTGTCTTTATCCAACCGCCCCACAATATGCAGGTCACGGTGTTCAAACCCAGTCACTAAACTCATCACGGTAGGGTCTTTACGATCTTCTCGAGCAGAGACATAGCCAACAGGCTTATTTAATAATAGGTAAACAAATTCTTGATACGATACCGGACTTTCATCCACCAAGATTTCATCTTGATCTGGATTGACGCTAAAATCGCTACCAAAAATCGCTTCACCGTTGACGGTGACCACACCCATCTTAATCAGGTTTTTGACTTCACTTCTTGTTCCCACACCAGCATGCGCAAGGAATTTATCGAGCCGCATATCGTTTGTTTAACTCTAAGCTGATATAACCACCTAAGGTTAGTGTGATTACACCAAGCACAACCATGAAGACATCGAGTTGTTCATACACTGGCACCATTTCGTAGTTATAAAAAATCGCCACCAATGAGCCAAGGATAAAACCAAAGACCGCAAGATTGACATCTTGTCGATGATGGGTGAGCAACCACTTCATAACCACGCTAATCACCACAAACCCAACCAAAGCACCAACCCCTAATAAACCAAAATTAATCACTTCTGGAATCAAACCATTTACATCCAATAGATGATCAAGTAATCTTCTTAAACTCGATAGAACCGGTACATAAAATCCAATCGAAAGTAACAACATCGACCCAGAGATCCCTGGAACCACGAAAGCGGAAACACCAAGGAAACCTACCACGACCAACGATAGCTTTGGTAAAAAAGCATCGCCAATTAATACCGACGTTGCGTCTAATTCACCAATCACTGAAAACACCCCCAAAAGCATGGCGACGATGGCGGGAAGAACTAAAATAAACCAAGCCCTCATATTCAATGTCACAGGCAAATCTTTTCTAAGTTGAGGAAGGCTACCAAGAATAAATCCTGCAAATAAGGTGACAGTAGGAAAAGGTGCATAGGTTAATGCCAAACCCATCGGATAAGTTAATAAGCCTATGGCGACAACAATCCCAATACCCACCGGCAATAATAGTTCTAGAGATTTTTTGGTGTGACGCCGAAGGGAAACAATCGCTTCAATGATTTGATCATAAATCCCAAGCATAAAAGCAATCGTTCCCCCAGAAATGCCAGGAATGATTGCCGCAGTTCCGATGGCTAATCCTTTAAGAAGATAAGATATAAAGTTTGGTTTTATCATCATCAATACATGCCAAGTATATCACTCGTGATAGAATAAATCAGTAAGAAAAAACCAATGAAACTGATTGTTGGACTCGGAAATCCAGGAATGGAATATGCAAGAACTCGCCATAATATGGGGTTCATGGTTTTAGATGCATTAGCGAAAAAATGGCAATCAGGAAACTTTAAAGTTAATTTCCAAGGTGAATATGTTCTTCACACTAACTCGCAAACGATTCTTTTTAAACCAACCACCTTCATGAATGCAAGCGGCACCGCAGTTCAACTCATCATGCAATTTTATAAAATTCTGCCTGAAGATGTGGTTGTGGTTTACGACGATCTCGCCTTAGAACCAGGAAAAATCCGACTAAGATTCAGTGGTTCAAGTGGTGCCCATAACGGCATGCAGCACATCATTGATATCTTGGGAACCCAAGACATCAAACGCATTCGAGTCGGCATTGGTGCTGTTCCCATTCAAGACAAAGGCAAAGATTATGTCTTAGGCCTTCCTTCACCCTCTGATCAACTCAACATCAATCGAGCCATTACTGAAGCAACCTTAGCGATTGAAGATTATTTGCATCACGATTTCTCACACGCGATGAACCGATACAATCGAGGTAGCCAAGACTGAAATCATTACTTCAAACCATCCAATCCACCAACATCACCTCCCCCCTTCTTGATAAAAAGGGGCTTTTTCATTTAGATGACACGATTGGGATCGCCCTTGTGGTGGCCGCTGCCTATCAACAGCAACCCCAAAGCATTCACGTGGTGACATCCAACTTATACAACGCACAAAAAGTGTATGACCTTTTAACAAGTCTGATTGGTGAAACCCATTGTTTGTTTTATCCAGTCGATGAACTGTTAAGAGCAAACACGATTGCCAACAACAAAGAAATGCTCGCTCAACGACTCTTTGTCATGAGTCAGTTATTGACGAAAAAACCATTCATCACCGTCACCCACACCGCAGGCATTCTTAAGTACTTACCTAACCCATCCTATATCGATAGCCTCAAATTATCCTTTAAACTTGGTGAATCTAAACCCATTCAACATATTAAAAAGCTATTGATTGCATCAGGTTATCAAAGGGTCAACAAAGTTGACGCCTCGCTTCAATTCGCAGTTCGTGGAGACATTTTAGATATCGCCAGTGTCAATTTACCTCACCCCGTTCGTATTGAATTCTTTGGTGAAGAAATTGAAAGCATTCGCTACTTTGATATTGCCACCCAAACTTCTTTTGAAAGTATTCACCAGGTTGATATCTTACCTGCCAGTGATATTTTATTTACCCCTGAAGAACGCGGAGCATTAGAACACAAAGTATTAACGCAACTTGCGAATGATCTCAAGATTATCGGACCGGATAAATTTAACAATCTAGAAACGATCACGATGGCAGACTTACAAGCCATTCAACAACATCAAACCAACAATCACCACTATCGATATTTAGCGTTTGCCCAAGCCCATCACTATTCCATTTTGGATTATCAACCCAACGCTGTGACCCTGATTGCCAACCAATCACAAGTCGAAAGCACCGCCAAGTTATTGCTCGAAGAAGGTTGGTCTTATTTCCAAGAATTGTCTGCGGAAGGTCGCCAATTAACCCACTTACAAATGTATCGACCACTCGATCGCGTCCTTTCCACAATTTCTCCTGTGTTATACAACCAAGAATTTGTCACCCAACAAGGAAAGCATTTAACCATCCGTCCTGTTGCTGTCGGTAGTGGTCAACAAAGCCAAGTCCAATCGATGATTCAGCACGCGGTTGAACAATACAAAACCATTCTTTTTGCGGTCAGCACCAAACTCCAACAAGATAATTTGATTGAACACCTCAACCAACTCAACCTCCCTTACAAGCTCGTCGATGACATGATCATCCCAAACAAAGGCATCGCCATTACCTTAAAGAACATGGATGAAGGGTTTGAAATCCCTGACTTTGCCTTTGCCTGTATCACCAGCAAAGAGTTATTTGGCTACCGACAAAAGACCTCCAAATATTTTTCTCGTTATAAAGAAGCAACCATTCTTACCTCTCACGAAGACTTAACCGTGGGTGATTATGTCGTTCACGAGTACTCAGGCATCGGTCAATATTTAGGCATCAAAACGATTGAAATCGACAACCTTCACAAAGATTATTTGCACATTCAATATGCTGGAACCGACGTCCTTTATGTTCCCTTATCACAATTTAAATTAGTCAGAAAGTTCTCAGGAAAAGAAGGCGCAGCGCCTCGCCTGCACCGTCTTCAATCCAAAGATTGGGAAAATACCAAAAAGAAAATCAAAGAGAAAGTCGATGATCTTGCGGCAAGACTTGTTGAACTATATAAGAATCGTTCCGTCACGGCTGGTTATGCTTTTCCTGCAGATGATGAATTACAAACCCAGTTTGAAAACCAATTTCCTTATGAACTCACACCCGACCAACATCGTTCAGTGAAAGAAATCAAAGCGGACATGGAAAAACCATTTCCGATGGATCGTTTGTTATGTGGTGATGTTGGATTTGGCAAAACCGAAGTTGCTTTTCGCGCGGCGTTTAAAGCGATCAATGCTCACAAACAAGTGGCGATTTTGTGTCCAACCACATTGCTAGCCAGACAACATTATGAACGGGCTGCCGATCGTTTCGCATCCTTCGGTATTCAAATTGCCATCTTCTCTCGACTGATTCCTGAAGCAAAACAAAAAGCTTATATCAAAGATATCCTCGCAGGTAAAATTCAACTGATCATTGGTACCCACCGGTTGCTAAGCAAGGACATTGTTTATCGTGACTTAGGCTTACTCATCGTTGATGAAGAACAACGATTTGGGGTTGAACAAAAAGAAAAGATTAAAGAGATTAGAACCAATGTCGATGTCCTGACCTTAAGTGCGACACCCATCCCTCGTACGTTACAAATCTCATTATTGGGGATTCGCCAACTTTCTCAAATCAATACCTCACCCTTAAACCGCGTGCCTATCCAAACGTATGTCATGCGACACGACCCGTTGGTCGTCAAAGAATTAATTGAACGTGAACTCGCCAGAGAAGGCCAAGTCTATTACCTACACAACCGGGTCGATGATATTTATTTGGTCGCTAGTCAATTAAAAACAAAGATTAAAGGAAGTCGAGTGGGTGTTGTCCACGGACAAATGGACAAAGATGACATCGAAGATGTGATGGTGGATTTTTATAATGGCACCATCAACTTGTTGGTGTGCACCTCGATTATTGAAAATGGCATTGATGTCAGTAACGCCAATTTAATCATTGTTGAACAAGCCGCTAACTTTGGTTTGGCTCAGTTATATCAAATCAAAGGTCGCGTCGGTCGAGGCAATCGAATTGCGTACGCGTACTTACTCTACGAAGAAGCAGAACGATTAAATGAACAAGCCAACAAACGCTTAAAAGCGATTCAAGAATTTACCGAACTTGGTAGTGGTTATAAAATTGCCCAACGCGACTTAATGATTCGTGGCGCAGGAGATATCTTAGGTCCAGAACAAGCAGGGTTTATTGATACGGTTGGCTTAGACATGTATTTACAATTACTCAATGAAGCAATCCAAGAGAAGAAAACCGGGATCTTAACCCCACCCATCACATCGGTTGCCTCGCTCATGATTGATGCTTATATTCCAGAAACATACGCCAAGAATGAAGATAAAATAGAACTATATCAAGCGATTCAAACGGCGAAAACCTTTGAAGAATTGCAAACGATTGAAGCCTATATTCGCGATTTATATGGTCGACTTCCCGATCAAGTTCAGAACTTACTCAAGAAACGTCATTTCGATTTATTAACTTCTCATCCGTCGGTGGGATCGTGGCAAGAAACCAAAGCGTATCTTGATGTGTTTTGTAGTGAAGCGTTTACCAATCTCAATCGATCGGGGACAGTGTTATTTGACCGGATTCAACAACACCTACAAGTATTAAAGGTGAACTATGCGAACCGAATCCTGAGAATTCGTTTACAAAAAACTGGAGATTGGTTTAGTATTTTAATGGACCTGATTCGTGCCTTGGTTGAAACTTACGATTCTTTAAGCAAAAAGGACTAAACTAAAGATATGCGTTTAGATTTATACATCAAACATCTCGGCATCGTGAAACGACGTGCCTTGGCGAAAGAAACCATCGACAAGAATAGAGTTCGTGTTAACGACACACTCACCAAACCAAGTTATGTGGTGAAACCTCAAGATATCTTGGATATTTATTTCAAAGAAAAGACCATCCGCATTCGTGTCTTAGATCCTATAGATAATTATGAAACCATCCCTCAACCTCAACGAAAACCTTCTCGATAAATCCAAATCTTATTTGGTGGCAGTGTCCTATGGCCCAGACTCCATGGCCTTACTTTTTTCATTAATCCATCGAGGGTATCGCGTGGAAGTGGCGCATGTCAATTATCACCAACGAGACGTCAGTGACTATGAACAAGCCCAACTTGAACAAGTTTGTTTGCAACACGATATTGCCTTACACATTCTAGATGTTCAAACCAAACCTAAAGGAAACTTTCAAGACCAAGCACGAACAATTCGTTATGATTTTTTTAAGCAAGTTGCAGTGGAAAACCAATTAAACGCAATCCTCACCGCTCACCACGCGGATGATGATTTAGAAACTGCCACCATGCAACTTAAACGTCAATCCCTTCATGACTATTACGGCATTCGTCCTCAAAGTGATTGGCAAGGAACACCAGTGATTCGCCCACTTTTGCAAACCTTTAAATCAACCATCCTTGAGTTTTGCAATGAAATGAAGATTGGTTTTTCTTTGGATGCGAGTAATGAAAAACCTATCTACACCAGAAATAAAATTCGACTCTCACTTTCGGGTTTATCTGAGAACGAAAAACAAATTCAATTAAAAGACATCCAGCAACGTAATTTAACATTAGAAAAAAAGATGGTTGAGGTTGCTGCCTTATCTGTTCGCAAACGAATGACCCTTACCCAATACCTCACCCTCGATCCAACCTCACAATTTTTATTTTGGTTAAGTAAATCTAAACGCGAAGGGATTCATTTCCCCATCACACAAGCATTTCTTCAGAAAATTCAGACGGTTTGTTCATCCAAAAAACCCAATGTTCGCGTTGCTTTAGTCAAGGGTTGGTGGTTTGAAAAAGCCTATGTTGATGGATGGGTTATCACCAAGGCGTGGTTAAAACCATACCGAATTCACACGAAAGATTCCGCGGTCAACCTGCCTTTGATTCAATTTGATTTCAAATTCATGCCAAAAGAGTTTCAAGATTGTATCGTTCGGGCTGCTCGTGGTCAGGATCAAATTCAGATCAAGGATTACAAGAAAACCTTTCGCCGACTGGCGATTGATTGGAAGATTCCCCTATTCTTAAGAGAGATCTGGCCTGTGGTCACCAATACTCAAGGCAAGATCTTGACCATTCCTCGCTATCAGAAAAAACTTGCTAACCAAGCGAATAATTGGTTTGAAATAGTTGAATAGAATATAATAAGTTTACGAAGTTATATCGTGTATAATTTTCACTATATATCTTGAATCAAAGGAGCAATCATGAATCGCAAACCCAACACTTTACTGAATTACCTCTTTCCATACCTTATGATGGCAGCCGCCGTCTTAGCATTTGTATGGCTAGTATTCTTTTCTAACCCAATCGGTTCGGTCAGCATCCCTGCCACCAACTTAGGTAATTTTTTACAAACCGCAGACATTAAAGAAATCACCACCACCGAACGAGAAACCGTCACCACCATCACCGGTAACTATGTGAGTGAAGAAGGTGGAACCATTTATTTTACGGCAACCTTTGAAACGAGCAACACATATATTAAAGAGGAAGTTGATGCAGCATTAAGTGGTCGCTTAATTAATGAAGAGGATCCAAGCCAAGGATTTTATTATGCGCAAATTTGGAACACCAATAACGCCTTTGAAACCACGTGGTTTGACGCCTGGGGTCCAACCATCTTTGTCGTCGGTGGTTCTGCCCTTGTCTTCTTGTTTATCTTTTCGAGAATGAATTCAAGTGTCAATAACACGAATAATAAAGCCTTAGAATTTAATCGTTCGCGCGCTCGTCGTGAAGACAATTCCAAAGTGAAATTTGCCGATGTTGCAGGCGCGGAAGAAGAAAAAGCCGAACTCGTTGAGTTGGTTGAATATTTAAAAACACCTGCCAAATTTACAAGACTCGGCGCGAAATTGCCTCGAGGGGTTTTATTAGTCGGGCCTCCAGGAACAGGAAAAACATTATTAGCCAAAGCGGTCGCCGGTGAAGCTGGTGTCCCATTCTTCTCGATTTCTGGTTCTGATTTTGTGGAAATGTTTGTTGGGGTTGGTGCTGGTCGTGTCCGTGACATGTTCCGCCAAGCCAAACGCAACACCCCTTGCTTAATTTTTATTGATGAAATCGATGCCGTCGGTCGCCAACGTGGTGCAGGCATGGGTGGTGGCAACGACGAACGTGAACAAACCTTAAATCAATTGCTTGTTGAATTAGATGGCTTTGCCGACAACTCCGGCATCATTGTCATCGCGGCAACAAACCGTGATGATGTCCTTGATCCAGCGTTATTACGCGCAGGTCGTTTCGATCGCCAAATCACCGTTAACCTTCCTGACCGCAAAGGTCGAGCAGCCATTTTTGCAGTTCACTCAAGAAATAAGAAGATTGATCCAACCGTCGACTTTGATAATATTTCCAAACGAACGGTCGGTTTTTCTGGAGCAGACATCGCCAACATCATGAACGAAGCAGCCATCCTTGCTGTTCGTAGTAACCGAGACATGGTCACCATTAAGGACATTGACGAAGCCATTGATCGCCGTATCGCTGGCCCTGCCAAGAGTTCTAAAGGGATGTCAGAACATGAACGTGAAGTTGTTGCTTACCACGAAGCTGGTCACGCGGTCATTGGTTTAAATTTAAAATTCTCTGACAAAGTTCAAAAGATCACCATCGTCCCACGAGGTCGTACCGGTGGACATGTGATGATGACCCCAGAAGAAGATCGTTTCTTAATGACCAAAAATCAATTAGAAGCAAGAATCATTGGTTACTTAGGTGGTCGCACCTCGGAAGAAATTTTCTTTGGAGATGTCTCTACTGGAGCCCAAAACGACATTGAAGTTGCCACCCGAATTGCTCGCATGATGGTGACGGAATACGGAATGAGTTCACTCGGACCTATTCAGTATGAATCCAACACCGGATCGGTATTTTTAGGAAGAGACTACAATTCAACCCAAAAGAATTTTTCCACCCAAGTTGCGTTTGAAATCGATAAAGAAGTCAGAAAAATTATCGATAACGCTCACGAAGAAGCAAGAAAAATTCTCACCGACAAAAAACAAGATGTTGTCTTAATTGCGAAAACCTTATTAGAAAAAGAAACAATCACCGCAGAAGAAATCCAAGGAATTCTTCCTAGTAAACCTACCACCGATGAGATCAAAAAACCAAAGAAAAAGAAAGAAGATAAGGACGCATAATTATGGCGCTGACTGACCAAGAAATTGTCCGACGAGAAAAACTTCAAAAACTCACCGCCAAAGGCATTGATCCATTTGGTCAAAAATTTCTAACCACTCATCATTCTGTTGAGGCAAAAAAACTTGCTGAAGGCAAAACCCATGATGAACTTGAAGCTGCCGCGATGAAAACATCGATTGCGGGTCGTTTGGTGTTACTACGCAACATGGGCAAAGCAAGCTTTGTGACCATCCAAGATAAATTAGGAAGTATCCAAGCTTATATTCGCAAGGATGTCATTGGTGATGAATCCTACAGTATTTTTGAACTTGCTGATTTAGGGGACATTGTTGGGGTTCAAGGAACCTTGATGTTAACCAAGACCGGTGAAATCACCGTCAAAGTCACCACCTACACACACCTTGTCAAATCGTTAAGACCACTACCGGAAAAATATCATGGACTCAGCGATGTCGAAGAACGATATCGTCGTCGCTATGTTGATTTAATTGTGAACGAAGATGCTCGCAAAGTTGCATTGATGCGCCCAAGAATTATTCGCATGATTCAACAACACATGGATCAACAAGGGTTTGTTGAATTCGAAACCAGCATGCTCCAGTCCACACTCGGTGGAGCGTCTGCTCGTCCATTCACCACGCACCATAATGCATTAGATCGTGATTTTTATTTGCGAATTGCCACGGAACTACCATTAAAACGATTGCTTGTGGGTGGCCTAGAACGCGTCTATGAAATTGGCCGTTTATTTAGAAACGAAGGCATCGACACACGTCACAATCCTGAATTCACCACGATTGAAGCCTATCAAGCGTATGGTGACATCGATGACATGAAGGCTCTTGCTGAGAATTTATTATCTAGCATCGCGAAAGCATTAACTGGAAGTTATGACTTACCTTGGGGTGAAAAAACCATTTCTTTAAAACCACCTTTCCGAAGTGTGCATATGGTGGATCTGATTAAAGAACATACCGGCATTGATTTCTTTGCACCGATGTCGTTTGAACAAGCCAAAGCTCTTGCAGACAAACACAACATCCATTTGGATAAGCATGAAAATGCAGTTGGGTATGTCATTAATAAATTCTTTGAAACCTTCTGTGAGAAGAAACTCATTCAACCCACCTTTGTCACAGGGCATCCATTAGAAATCAGTCCGTTAGCCAAGAAAAGCAAAGATGCACGATTCACGGAACGCTTTGAACTATTTATTGATGGATCAGAGTATGCCAACGCATTCACAGAACTGAACAATCCCCTTGATCAAGAAGAGCGTTTCCAAGCCCAAGTGGAAGCAAAAACCCGTGGAGACAAAGAAGCCTCTGAAAATGACGTTGATTTCTTAGAAGCCCTTCAATTCGGGATGCCTCCTGCCGGTGGGATCGGGATTGGCATCGACCGCTTGGTCATGTTATTAACCAACCAAAGTTCGATTCGAGAAGTGATCCTCTTTCCAACCTTAAAAACTAAATAATTAGACGATAGGTCGTTTTTTCTCCCTATTCAAGGGTAAGGAGACGATGAATAAGGTACTTTGTCTTTACATCAACGAGGGTGTCCTTTATACTCTTTACGTATAGCGTGAAGGCTATTCAAATACTCTCTGCTTCCAGTAAATGGGAGCCAGAATGTCCAGAGGGAGGTGCTTTATGAAAAAGTACGAAATCATGTATGTTGTACGTGATGGCTTAGACGAAGAAACCCGTAAAGCTGAAGTGGCTAAAGTCCACGCAGTTTTGACGTCCAATGGTGCCACCATCATCAATGTGAACGAATGGGGATCTCGTGACCTTGCTTATATTATTAAAGAGCAACGTAAAGGCTATTATGTCGTTGTCAAAGTGACAGCGTCTGCAGAAGCGGTGAAAGAATTTGACCGTCTTGCAAAAATCAACAACGCATTGTTACGTCATTTAATCATCGTTGATCCTGAACAAAAATAAGGATGGTTTAACTTATGATTAATCGCGCCGTTGTCGTTGGTCGTCTGACAAAAAACCCAGAACTTCGTAAGTCTGCTTCCGGTAACAGCTTCGCTTCCTTCACCGTCGCTGTGGATAACCGAACCAAGCCAGGCGAACAAAAAACTGCTTCCTTTATCAACTGCATTACCTTTGGTAATACTGCGGATAATTTAGCAAAATACACCCGCAAGGGAAGTTTGATTGGTGTTGAAGGTAGACTCCAACAACGTAATTACGAAACCAAAGATGGCCGTAAAGGCAGTGCTTTAGAAATCATTGCAGATTCAGTTCAATTCCTCGATCCAAAAGGCAGTGGCCAAGGAACCAATTCGGATCCAACCCCATCACCTGAAGTCGAAAGACAAGACAATAAAAACTTAGAAAGTATTGATATCGTCGATGACGATCTCCCCTTCTAAAGAAAGGAACTTCACTCATGGCCTTCAAAAAAATGCGCCCTAAGAAGAAAGTTTGCTATTTCACCACCAACAACATCAAGTTTATTGATTACAAGGATGTGGAATTACTCAAACGCTTTATTACCCCAAACGGTAAAATCTCACCACGTCGCGTCACTGGCACCAATGCCCGTTACCAACGTGAATTAGCGGTTGCGATCAAGAATGCTCGTTTCATGGCACTTATTCCATTCTTAATGGACTAAGCGTAACCTTGAAACGACACATCTGATTCTTCTAGAGAATAGAAAAATTAGTGGTGTTTCATTAGACTTTATAGAAGACCTCAACAAGGTCTTCTTTTCTTTTTTCACACAGGATGAAGGTTGGTTCTAATAGTAGATTATATGTTTTATGAATCACCAAATTTCAACAATAGACCCAGAGATGTTAAGATTTAACCATGAAAGAATCTGACTTATTCAAGCCAGTTGCAAACTTATTAAGGGCACAAGGATATGTGGTCCAAGGGGAGATCAAAAACCTTGATGTTTTTGCAGTTAAAGGCAAAACAACCATCGCCGTTGAAATGAAATTGGCCATTAATCTTAAACTGATTTATCAAGTGGTAGACCGTTTAAAACTTGTTGACCTTGTTTATCTCGCCGCTCCTCAAAAGGCGTTAAAGGCTTTAAAAAGACAGCAAAGACTATTGTTGGCATTATTAAGAAAATTAGAAGTTGGGCTCATCACCGTCCAAGATGATCGCGCCATCGTTGTCCTTGAAGCAAAACCATTTGATGCGGTACAAAGCCATCAACGAAACAAAAGAAAACAACAAGGGTTGATGAAAGAGTTCTTACAACGACTCGATCACCCGCAAATCGGCGGGGTGAAGGGTCCAAGACTGACCGCGTACCGTCTCCGAGCGATGAAAATTAAAGACGTCATGACTCAAGGAAAAACTTATACGATTCAACAATTAAAAGCCTTAACCAAAGTTTATGATGTCGCATCCATTCTTCGGCACAATTATTATGGTTGGTTCTCACACCCATCCCGCGGCCTTTACTCATTAAGTTAATTGCATCGTGAATTGATTGGTTTCAAATCACCGATTCATTACATATCTTAAGCGGTTGTGCAAAAATAAATTCTCTGTATTTGTGATCCACGCCGAACCACACTGTTCACATTTTTACCTTTAATTTTTTAATCATATATAATTCCTTAATAGGAGATCAAATCATGAGTAATTCTTTATCACAAAAGCCAAATTCACAAACCAATCGCAATCCATTAGCGGGAATCCTTGGTGGAGCCTTGCTCTTTCTTTGCGCTTTTCCAGTTTTATATTTTAATGAAGCCCAAGAAAATTTATCTAAAGTAGCAGAGCAAGCAATAGCATATAGCATTGATGAAACATCAAGTTATCTCGGTTATACAGTTGGAACTTTTGAAGCAACGAATAAAGCCAATGATCCTTTATTAACAAGAGAATTTGTTGCAGTCTCAAGAACGGTTGAAATGTATGGATACATAGAAACTCAATCCACTACCACCACGAATAGCGGAAATACTCAATCCACCTTGAATAGCGAAATTCGCTACACGTATTCAAAAGCTTGGCTTACCAACCCTGCACAAACCACAACTTGGCGAGGTAGGAGCAGTGATTTTCCTAGAGATCTTCCCATCAACTACAACACCTGGGTTGTGAATTTACCTCAACCACGAACATCCACGTCAACTGGTTTATCCATCAACAACATTCCTGTGGACGGAACTAACTTAGACCTTTCCGCGTCTAATGACTTATCCGTGACACAAGACATGATTGCAGACAATGTTTATAGTGTTTTACTTGGTGACTTGTATACATCTATCCAAGGAAGTTTTGATTTAACAAAACCAGTGATTGGTGATGTTCGTATTTCCTTCACAGTGATTGAATTTGATGATCAAGGTTTGCTTCTAGGAAACATAGATAACAATCAATTTAGTGCATTTACCACCGATAGTGGCAACATTATGTATCGTTTTTTTAACGGAGAAAGTACGATTGAAAATGTTGTTTCTCAACTTCAAACAGAATATCAGCTCACGATTTGGATATTCCGAGTGGTTGGTTTCTTGATGCTGTTCGTCGGCTTGTTGCTTTCGTTTAAGCCAATCTCAACGCTCTTCAATTTCATTCCAATCTTTGGATCGGTGGGTAGTAGTCTTTTTACCATCATGCTCTTTGTGGTTAGTCTTGTTTTAGCAGTCACCACCATCGTTATTTCCTTAATCGTTCAGAATATCTTTGTTGTCTCCTTGATAACCTTAGGTATTTTTGGTTTGTTTTTCGTTTTGGTAAGAAGACCCAAGCCGCTAAAAACAAGCACAAGCGAATAATAACCTTAGCGGGGCACTTAATATTATTTTAGAATAAATATTTTACATTATTCAAAGACGAAAATACCACCACCAACATGGATCTTAAGACACTGAGCTTAGTTCCAAAGTATTTTGATCATCGTTAACAAAGTCTAGTGAATAATCCTCTCTTTGTATAAGTTAAAGTCCAAACGCTCATCAATTTCTTATAGAATTATTTGCAATTGAACTGGTCACACTCAGCACAAGTTATGCCACCATGGGTTGTGCTTAATTTAACATAGAAAAATCAACCCCTTTGTCTCTTTGGTGGTGTTCAAAAACGTTTTAACTTTATTGCTCGTTACAATGGTTTTCAAGTATAATTTGAAAAGGATTATGATTAAAATTTTATCTCGACTCAGAACCAGCACTTTATTGATTTTATTTTTTGAAATGCTTATCATTGCAGGCATTATTATTGCCTATTATTACAACGTTGCCAATTTTCAATCCTTTTTATCTTATCCCGTCTTATTTTCTGTGATGTCTGTCATTTTTGTTCTTAACACCGTCTTCATGCTTTCCTTCCTAGCCACCATTCTCAATAACCGCCAAAAGAAAGATTTAACCACCGCAGATTTATTAGGATCAGATATCCCAGAAGCCTATCGTTATACAGGGCTGGGGATTATTCTTCTTGACCAAGACGAACAAGTTATCTGGGTGAACGAAGTTGTTCAAGATTTAGTTCCTAACCTCATCGAAACCAACATTCTTGATTGGAAAAAAGAACTAGTTCCTTTGTTACAAGGAACCAAAGCCAATGTGCAAATTACCCTTGCAGGTAAAAACTTTGAGGTTAAATATCTCAACACCTCACGCATGTTTATTCTTAAAGACGTCACCGCCTATGAAAACCTTTTACAAATCAACCGAAATCAAAGTCCAGTCATGGGGTATGTTGTCTTGGACAATTATGAAGAAAACGCCCCCGCATTTGATGAAAAAAGTGACTACATCTCCAAGATTCGTTTCACGGTCATTGCGTATTTTTCAGGCTATGGATTTGTGGTTCAACGCATTCGTAGTGACTCTTATTTTATTCTTGGTCCAGTCTCTGCATTCTTAAAACTCAAAGAAGACAAGTATCGAATCGTGGAAACGATCTTTAGTATCGATAAACAACAAGAAAGACAAATCACCTTATCGATCGGGATGGCTTTTGGCACGAGTGATGATTACACCAAACTCAATGGACGCGCGATTGAAGCCCTTGAACTTGCGGTTGCCCGTGGCGGTAACCAAGGCATCATTGATGAAGATGGCTCCAAACAATTCTTTGGTGGATACCGATTAAGTCAAGACAACGAAATGAAAACGGCCCAACGTATTCGCGAAAGAAATGACAAGATCCTCCGCAACTTAATTGAAGCCAAAAACGTTTATATTGTTGGTCACTTGGATGCAGACATGGATGCCTTAGGATCTGCACTAGGTGTCAAAGCGATTTGTGATCATTTAAACATTCCAAGCCGAATCATCTTTGATTATGCCTATTCAGAAAAAAGAGCAAAGCAAGCCGTTTCAAGTGAATTTTCTTCTCAAGAAAACAAACAAATCTTTGTTCGGTCTCAAGACGCGATTGCCGCGATTAAGGAAACCGATTTGATCGTTGTCGTTGACGTCAGCCGGCCTTCGCTGGTGATGGGCAACCAAATCCTTGATAAGAATGTTCCCACCATCGTCATTGATCACCACAAGCGAACCGATGAATTTATTGCTAAGGTCACCATGGAACCCGTCATTGATACCTCGGCATCAAGTGCTACCGAGCTAGTCGTGGATATCATCCTCCATAACAAGTATTTCAAAGCCTTTGAATTTAAACTCCCATCCTTACTTGCCACCATCATGTTGTCAGGGATTTATTTAGATACCAATTTTTATAAACTTAAAACGGTCGGTCCACGAACCTTTGAAGCATCCCGTTTCTTGATTGAAAAAGGTGCAGACACCAACAAGGCGCATGAATTGCTCAAAGAAGATTACAATGATTTAATGATCATCAACCGGGTCATTTCTGCCACTGAAACTGTCGATACCGATGTCTTGCTTGCCACCTTCTTAGAGGAAGAAGTTATTAACGATGCGGCGATGATGGCCAAAGTTGCTAACGCAATCATGGACATGCGTGGCGTCAAAGTTGCCATTGTGATCGGCCGAGTGACCCCCAACGGATTCACCAAAGTTTCTTGTCGAAGTGATGGTTCAATCAATGTTGCCATGTTGATGGAAAAGATGGGTGGCGGCGGTCATTACACCGCAGCAGGTTATGAAACCAAAGCATTAGAAACCGTACAATCGGTGAAAACACGAGTAATTGACACATTAAAAGAATATTTGACAAGAGCGCGAGAAATGCAAGCTAAGGAAGGGAACTAACCATGAAAGTCATTTTATTAAAGGACGTCAAGAACTTAGGAAAGAAAGACCAAGAAATTGAGGTGGCCAATGGTTATGCTGCCAATTACCTTTTCCCTAATAAACTCGCCGTTGCCTTAACTGAACGCGGCAAAGAAATCCGCGATGAACAACTTCAAGAAATCAAAGATGTCGAATCCAAAAAAGTTGCGGAAGCCCAAGAATTATTAGGAAAATTATCAACCATCACCTTAGAATTCAAAGCAAAAATTGCCGGAGATGGTCGAATGGTTGGGACTATTTCTACCAAGCAAATTGTTGATGCTTTAAAAGAAAAACACCAACTTGTGATTGATAAGCGTAAGTTCATTGATCATTATCTGGTGAATGCTTTAGGGTTTACACGTTTAAAAATTGAATTACATAAAGGCGTTATTGGTGTAGTTAACGTCCACGTCACAGAAGGTAAATAACCCATGGCGAAACCACTTCCCCATAACATTGAAGCTGAAAAAATCGTCCTCGGGGCGATGATGACCAACACCGCCGCCCTTGCCCAATGCATTAACGGGGTGAGCGTTGATCATTTTTTTGGCGATGGTTCGCAACATCAATTGGTCTACCAAGCGATTCGTAATCTTTTTGATAAACACTTACCTGTGGATATTCAAACCGTCCTAGAAGAGCTTGGATTGATGAAAGAAAACATCAACGCCGGTGGGATTGATTACTTAAAAGAACTATTAGATTCTGTCATCTCTTTATCAAACCTAGATTTTTACTTGGTCATTTTACAAGATAACAAAGTCTTACGAGACTATTTATCCACGATTGATACCATTCGCCAAAACTATGAAAGCGAAGAAATTGACGAAATCACACAATTCTTATCCCGGTCAGAAACTGCTTTAAGAAAAGTAGCTGAACTTCGCCGGATTGAAAAATTTAAAACTGCCTTAGAAATTTCACAACGCGTGGAAGCAGAACTCAAAATTTATCAACGCACCGATGGCTTAACAGGGGTGGATGTAGGCTATAAAAAATTAAATGATTACACCCATGGTTTACAAAAAGGGGAAATGACCATCGTTGCCGCCCGTCCTTCGGTTGGGAAGACCGCTTTTGCTTTAAATCTAGCGTATAACGCGGTTAAATTAAACCCCATTTCTGTGGCGATCTTCTCGTTAGAAATGCCTTCAGAACAATTGGTTCGTCGACTGATTGCCACTGACGCCACGGTGTCTTTAGATAACATTCAAACCGGGACCCGGTTCTTAACCGCCGCACAAAAAGCCACCGTCGGTCAATCGATTAAAAACATCGGGAACTCGAAGTTGTTCATTGATGACACCCCGGGGATTAAACTCATTGATATCCTAGCGAAATCTAGACAACTGAAAGCGGCACATGATGATTTAGGACTTATTGTCGTGGATTATATTGGGCTCATCACCACTGGTGAAAAGCGCATTGAATCGAGACAAGTGGAAGTTTCTAATATTTCTCGCGCCCTCAAAGAGTTAGCCCGGGATTTAAAATTGCCCGTGTTAGTCATCTCCCAGTTATCAAGACAAGTCGATTCCCGCGATGACAAGCGTCCATACTTATCGGATTTACGTGAATCGGGTGCGATTGAACAAGATGCCGACTTGGTGTTTTTAATGTATCGTCCTGGTTATTATAAGAACCTTGGTTTTAGTAAAAACGTCAGTCAAGACGAAAAGAAACGCTTTAAAGAAGAACGAGAAAAAGTTGAAGCTCTCACCAAAGAAATTGGGGAATATGCCGAACTTGTTGAAGTCATCGTCGCGAAAAATCGTAACGGGAAAACAGGAATTGTTCCTCTTCTCTTCTTTAAGAACTTTGGCCGATTTGATAACCCAAGTGAAGATTATGAATCACGCTTAAAATTAATCCGTCAAGAACACGGCGCACCAGACATCGAAGAATAATGAAGTTTTTTATCCTAGCCTCAGGATCGAAAGGCAACGCCACCTTGGTTGAAAGCCGGGGGTATTTGCTATTGATTGATGCAGGATTAACCAAAACCCGTTTAAAAGAAACCTTTGCAAAAACCCCTTATACAATGGAACAAGTCCAAAGTATTTTGTTTACCCACGAACATAGCGATCATGCGATGGGAAAAGATTTCTTCCCCCTTGATCGGCGTTATGCTTCGGAAAAAACCATGTCCATCCTACCAGGACACATGTTGGTTCCTTATCAACCGATCTTCTTTCAACATCTCAAAATCACACCCTTGGCCGTCTCTCACGATGCGAGAAACCCTTTAGGGTTTGTCATTGAAGACGAGCAGTCTTCCCTCGTCTATATGACTGACACTGGGTATGTATCTGAAAAGAATATTGAACTGATGAAAAATAAACATCATTACATTCTTGAAAGTAATCACAACGTGAAAATGCTTTTACAAACCAATCGTAGTCACGAGCTCAAAGTGAGAATTCTTGGCGATACAGGTCATTTATCCAACGAAGATAGCGCGATGTTCTTCTCTGAAATGATGGGTCCTAACACCCGGTCGGTTTATTTAGCCCACATCAGTGATGAGGCAAATACCCCAGAACTTGCTTTAGAAACGTATCAAAAAGTTTTAAGAAAAAGACGACGACTCACCCCAACGCTTCTCATTGACGTGACCAAGCAACACGATGTCGTGATCGGCGGAGACTAACCTTTTAAAGCTTCAATTGCCGCAAGCCGGTCATGCATCGGTGGATGTGAATACGTTAAAAGCACCTGAAGTGGATGTGGGGTTAAGTTACCAAAGTTTTCTTTCACCAAGACTTTTAAGGCACCGACCATCGATTCTTTATACCCTTGGGCAACGGCAAAGGCATCGGCAGCATATTCTGCTCTTCTTGATAACCAATTGGTGGGTAAGCCTAACAAGAAATCAAAAGGTTCAATCAAAAAGCCAAAGAGAATTAATGAAAACGCAAAGAACGGCCCCGTAAAACCAAAGGCGGTGAGGATGGCTAGATTGCCTAAGAGAAGATCAAGCACCAACGCGTAAACGCCAAAGACCAAGATTTGTTGGACGATCAATCTAATTTCATCAAAGTGTTTCGCATGGCCAATCTCATGAGCCAAGACCGATAAGATTTCTTTTTCATTTAATTTTGCAATTAAGGTATCAAACAAAGCAATTTCACGAATTGGCCCAAATCCAGAGAAGAATGCGTTCAATTTACTTGAACGTTTGGATGCATCCATCGTGTAGATTGCCTTTGCTTTGAAACCTGTTTTGGTTGCAAGGGCTTGAATCGAATCCCTTAACGTTCCATCCGGTAAAGGGGTAAGCTTATTAAACATTTTGACGAAGACTTTGGTGTTGAGCATCAACAAAATCACAATGATCAGGGATAAGGCAATCCAGGCACCGAAGACAAACGCATCCCCTAGTCCAATGTATAAAGCTTGTAGCAACACAGCAATACCAGAGGCTAACACGGTTGAAAGAACAATGTTTCGTAACACATCTTTAAAGAACAAAGACTTTGTACTTTTATTAAACCCATAACGAGCCTCAATCGAAAAGGTTCGATAGTAACTAAAAGGTAAGGTGATGATGGTGTTTAAGATTGTTAAGATTGATAAAAATAGGAAGTTTTGTAATAACTCATTGTTGGTGATTTGACTACTGAGTTGGGCAACAAAAGGAAAGAAGCCACCGACTAACAAGCCAAGCATCAAAAGAAAACTAAACGTTGAACGAATCAAACCAAATCGGGTGTTTTCAGCAAAGTACGTACGCGATTGTTGCAGCTTATCCTTAGAATAAATTTCTTTGACGTTCGCTGGTAAAGGTTTTCTCTGATAACTTAAATTGAGAACACTTAAACCAGCACTGATCAGATACATCAACGTCATCAAGCCAACAATCAACCCACTCCATTCATTTAATATCATAAAATTTACCTACCTTTTTTAATATACCACTGATTGGGATTAAGAAGAAAAACAACCACGACAGCGTATATGCCGTATCTTGTCCAGGAATAGAAGCGTACTCACCGACCAATACAAATAAGGTGGTCGCAACAAAAGGCATAATTGCAGTGAATGGAAATTGTTTCGCTCCTCGCAACGTATAAACGACCGGAATAAGGAAGAAGATTAACCAACCCGGATGCCAAACTCCCCAAGTCAAACCGATAAAGACATAGAAAGCGATGACACTTACGATGAACGTCAAAGCGAAGCGAATCTGAACGCTGCCTTTCCAGAAAGCATACAGAATAACAGGAATGAATAAAAGTAAAGGTATGAGGGTATAAATGCTCGTAACCTCCGGATAACCTCCAATAAAAGCAAACGAATAGTAAAAGACTGCGACATGATAAAGCGCAACCGCTAAATAGGTATAAATAAAGCCAAGTCGATTAAGAAGTTGGTTTTTTCTACTTTTCCATTGGGGAATGAGTAATACAAATAACGACCATAAAGGATTCAAAAGATTGGTGCTATAAACACCCAAAATAAACACAATGATAATAACGAAAGTCATCAACCCTTTCCACTGGATGGGTTTCTTGGAGAGTATTGCTGTGATTGGAATGAGGAGAAAGAACAACCAACCAGGGTGCCAAGCCTGATAAAACACCCCAACTAAGAAAAATAAGATGGTAGCGATAAAAGGGGATAACGCGGTTAAACGATTTGAAGTTTGGGTGCGATCTCCGCCAGCTAGGGCGCGTGCAACTTTTTTAGGTGAACCCATTCGTTTGATAAACGATTCAACGGTTTCGCCACCTTCCAAGGCGTCATCAATCATCGATCCGTACTCTTGAACGGTTTCTTCAATGATGTTGTTTTGAACATGTTCATCTTCCAGCGCTTCTCGTAACGCATTCAGAAAACTTTGTTTAGTCATGGTCAATTATCCTTTCAATATTTTTTCCATATTGTTGCCAAATCTTCTTCATCGCTGCCAATAACGATGACCCCATTGGCGTTAATCCGTATACTTTTCGAGGACGATTACTTGTGACATCCCATTTTCCTTCAAGCAACCCTTGGCTTTCTAATCGCCTTAACAAGGGATAAAGCGTATCAGTATCCATATTGATTTTTGCCTTTTCAATTAAGGTTAATAACTCATAACCATGGGTTGGTTTTGCCAACATCGAAAGGACTACCAACACAAGCGATCCACGCCTAAGTTCTTTTTCAAAACCTTCAATGAATTCTGGATTTAAATGAATATCTTTGTTCATAGTGTATATCACACACTATGTCAACATCTTGTATGATGGATGTATGTTAAAAATAAATATTCTTGCCATTGGATCGATTAAAGAAAGTTACATCAAACTTGGTATTGAAGAATACCAAAAAAGACTTTCTAGGTTTGTTGATTTGACCATCACTGAAGTTCCCGAGGCTGTTTCAAAAACCTCCAATGAAGAAGATATTAAAAAAGCTTTACAGATAGATGCAATCCATTCAAAAAAAGTAATCGCTCAAGGGTCTTATGTGATTGTTCTTGATCGCCAAGGTCAATCTTTTCATAGTGAAGCCTTGGCAAAACGATTGGACACCATTCAACAAAAGAGTGGTCAGATAACCCTTATCATTGGGGCTTCTCACGGAATAGAAGAATCCATTCTTCAATTAGCAAAGGAAAAATGGAGCTTCTCTTCGCTCACCTTTCCTCATCAACTCTTTCGTTTGTTGTTATTAGAGCAACTTTATCGCAGCATGACAATCTTAAAAGGACATCCTTATCACAAGTAGTTAATCGATGAGCCCAAAGTGTTTCATCGCCTTCGCCCAACCATCTTCATCCACGGTCGCGGTGACATAATCTGCCACTTGTTTCACTTCTTCTTTTCCATTGCCCATCGCCACAGAGATCCCGGCGAACTCTAACATTTCCATGTCATTAGGCGCGTCGCCTAACGCCATCACGTTTTCTGGTCGCCAACCAAAGTGTTCTAAGACCGCAAGAATCCCTTTTGATTTGTCAGAATCTTTTGGCATGATGTCCACCGCGTACGGATCCCACCGCGCCGACTTACAAAGTTTCAAATGAGGGAGAAATAAACTTTCATCCAATTCATCACAAAACGCAATCGCTTGATAAATTTTACGGTCATAGTGGTCTGGAAAGGTGCGTGGTTGCGGGAAGCGGGTTCCATATTTTTCATGGGATTGAATGACGCGATCATCGACATAATTGATATGACCGCCATTTTCTTCGACCAAGGTTAAACCAAACATTAAGCGTTTAGAAAACTTAATTAACGCATCCACTTCCGATTCTGGTAAGGGATAACGGTGAATGACTTTGCCGTCGATGATGGCGTTCGCGCCATTCATGGTGATTAAACCATCTGGCTTGATGACGTCCAATACCCCTAATTTGGTAATTAAATAACGATTGCGACTTGAGGCAAGAAAGACTTTAATCCCTTTTGCTTGCAAGGCTTCAATTGCCTTGATCGCAGAGACAGGAATAATTTTACTTTGATGAGAAAATAAAGTTCCATCAATATCGGTGACAACAATTTTAATATTATGTTTCTTTTGTTTCATAAGTTACTTTCATAGTAAGGTATCCAACCCCATTAGTCAAAAGCCCATCGGTTTCGTGTAAAATAATGGGCAATGAATGGATTATTAATTTATCGTCAGATTACTGACCAAGATAAGCAACGCTTACAAATAGAAACCATCATTCGTGCTTTTCAGCAATGGCGATTAACCCTCATCTCGGTCACCACCAAAGACACCAACCGTTTATTAGAAACCTCCCAACGAGGGTTTTTTAAGTTTGCCATTTTACTGGATGAAGATACCCAGATTGCCCGCTACCTTCAAATTGAACACCGTATCAAAGTTTTCAATGATGAATCCTCCATGATTCTTTCGATTGATCGAGCTTTGTTGTCGATTAGTTTAAGAAACGCGATGATTCCAAGTCCGGCCACGATTGCCTTACCTTATGTGGTGAACGTCAACATCATGCAAGGGATTCAAGAAGTCAAAGCGATGATGCAAGATATCTTATATCCCGTCCTCATTAAAAACCGTTACCCTCAAGTGCAAGAAAAAATATATTTCGTTCGTGATGAGAAAGAGTTAATCAAAACCTTAAGTCCAATTGGCATGCAACCCTTAATCGTTCAAGCTTACGTCCCACCGGAAAATCGTCAAATGTTTAAAGTGCTCGTCATAGGTAAAAAAGTACAAGCAGGGATTGAAGTTGTCACAGTCAATCAACAAGACTACCTTAAACAAGCCAAATTACCACCTTCCGTTGCCAAGGTTGCCCTCAAAACTGCCAAAACCATTGGCGCAACCTACGCGCTGATTTCAGTCTTTTACTTAAATAATAAAAATCCTTATGTGTATTCGGTGAAAACCAATCCCAATATAGTAGAATTACAGCTAGTCACAGGCATCTACTTATCCTGGTACCTTGCTAGACATATTCACCATCAAGTGAAGAAGTTAAAATAAAAGGACATCATGAACATCACAATCATTGGCATTGGTTATGTTGGCTTAACAAACGCACTATATTTATCCAAACATCACCATATCTTTGGTTATGATGTTGACGTCAATCGAATCAACGAACTCCAACAAGGCCAACAATTCTTCCACGAAGAAGGGTTTGCTACGCTCCTTAAGAAAAACAAAACCAAATTATCCTTTGTTCACGAACCTACCCTAGCATTACAACAATCTCAAGTTGTCATCCTCGCCGTTTCTACCCCAGATAGTCAACTAGGGAAACCAGACTTAACCGCCATCCATGATGGGTTTGCTAGGATTTTAAAAGAAGGTAAAAAAGATATCTTGGTCATCATCCGATCAACCGTCCCACCTGGTACTCAAGCGAAGTTAGTTCTCGATGCAAAGAAACACAAGCGTGACGACATCAAGATTGTTTCCATTCCAGAGTTTCTTTCATTAGGCCAAGCTTTAAATGACATGACTCACCCAAGTCGAGTGGTTGTAGGATTGGACAACGCTTCCCTTCAAAGCGAGATCTATGATTTGTTTAAATATCCGAAAAACGTTCCCTTCTTATTCACCACCCCTCAATCCGCAGAACTCATCAAATATGCGTCCAATGCTTTTTTAGCAACCAAGGTTTCTTTTATCAACGAAATGTCGCAGATTGCCGAAGTCACGAATGCGAATATTGAAGACGTCGCCAAAGGGATGGCCCTTGATCCACGCATTGGTGGAAGTTTTCTTAAACCAGGCATAGGGTTTGGGGGAAGTTGTTTCCCTAAAGATTTAAAAGCACTTCAATCCATTGCGAATGAACATCACATCAAAGACCACTTGATTGAAGCTACCCTCAACATGAACCAACAACAAATCAAGCGGTTTATGACTCGAGTCTTTGATCGTTTTCAAGGAAACATCAAACAAAAAAAGATTGCAGTTCTTGGATTAAGTTACAAAGGATCCACCAACGACGTCCGCAATTCTCCAGCATTTTCAGTCATTGATATGCTCACCGATCAAGAGGCGATTATTTTTGCCTATGACCGCCAATCCACCTTTGATTTCTTTCAACAACGTGGAGAAAAACCTTGTTTGGCGTATGCCGTCGAAATAGAAGACGCGCTTCAGGATGCGGATGTTGCGATTGTCCTCAATGACGCGCCTGAAATCAAAACCTTACAAGCAAAAGACTTTATTAAACTCATGAAAACACCGATTGTTTTTGATGGGCGAAATTTATATCAACCTTCAACGATGAAGGGTGTGGAATATCATTCGATTGGTCGACCAAGTAGCAAAAAGTAATTTTATTTTTTGACAGGTGGGGTTGCAACCATATCAACGGGTCGTAAGTAACGAGACGATAACCACATCAAGCGTAAACCAACAAACAAGACAAAGGCTGTGCCTGCAAATTCAGGGAATAATGCTCCGGCAATGATGGTGACTAATGCTGGAGATAAGAGCGCCCATGCGCCAATTTTCATCGTATCAGAAAACTTAAAGTGTTTGTTTGGATTATTTTTGCCTCGAGTCATGATGAAAATGACCAAGGACATTAAGAGGGCCATGATCGCATTCACCACAAACGTTAACCCAGTTTGGGCAAGCAATAAAACCGATTTTGAATACGCAAAACTTTGATCAAAGAAGTTTAACCAATTATCAAAGACGACTCGGGTATATAAGACAAGATCACTTGTGTTAATCGTATTTCCATCAACGTCCGTGAGGACAAAATTTCCAAGGTTGGTTCCAACAGGAATCGCATCATAGGTCCCAGAGAATGCAGTTGTAAACCCTTCACCCGTCGCGGTATTTGCAGTTAAGGCAGCAGGGTTATACACATACATGTAGACTGCGGCGTTACCTAATAGTAAGAAGGAACCTATATTATCATCACCAATAGGAAGCGCCAGCAAGGCGTTGGCAAAAGTTCCTGTGACTTCATCACTATTCTCATTTTGGTAAAACACCCTTAAACGAACTTGATTGTTGACGGTGTATTGAAAGAAAGGAAAGGTAGGATGAGCTGCCAATGTTTGGGTAAACACAGATTCCCAGGCAGTGCCTTGATTATCCAATTCAGCAATGGTGACATCTGCTTCGTCTCTATTGGTGACAACCAAATCCACATTTCCTTCTTCTAGCGTTTCGGAAAATAACACCAAAGCATTTTCAATAGAATACGTGTTACCAGATAAGAAGTTAGACCCTTCACGGTTGTTGATTTGAGTATAAGTTGGGAACGTTGCCAATAGAATCGACACCACAAAAATAATCAGGGCGATATACCAAGGTTGGTTCTTTGCCTCCATGATGGGTGCATTACTGAACAGCGATTGAAAGATGAGTTTTAATGTTTTCATATGATGCCTCTTTGCGTATCCATTATATATTTAAGTTGAAATAAATAACATATACATTTTAAAGATTAATAAGGTTGAATGGTTGTAATCTCATCCAAAAAACCATAAGATAATCTTGCTCAATATGAGCAACAACCTGGGGATGTCATGGTTTCGACAGGGTTGTCATCGTGCATTAGATGCAGCCGAGTGGTGACGTTATCACCAAAAAATAGTAACTGGCAACAGTTTACAATTCGCAGCAGCTTAACTTTTAAGCTCCGATATACTGTGACCCGCTCAGGCGGGACTGCGCGCTACCGTTGGTTTCGCTTCTCACGCAACGGACCAGTGTCATACCAAGAAGCTAAGCGACTACACTGATTCACGTAGTTGACGAAAAATAATGAATCTCGCCTTTAGCTAGTTCGTCGATATCTACGACAAAGGTTAAATCAATATCGTCTAAGCTGTAGACGCTAATGTGGGATCTTCTCTGGACCGGAGTTCGACTCTCCGCATCTCCACCATCAGTTTTGAAACTACCCCCAAAACTTGGACTTTGGTTACAAACTAACATAACCTAAAGCAAAGGAAAAAGGGTATTTTTAATTTTATAAGACTAATGATAACAACCACCCCCAAGCAAAGTGTAATTCGGTTATAATATAAGAGTTCAAACAAACATAAAACGAAAAGGAGGAACACGACACATGCCAAACAACTTACGAGTAAAATTAAACAAAGGAACAAGCAAAGGAAAAAAGAAATCTGCTAGCAAGACAAAATAAGGACATGTCAAGTCACGGGCCACAAAATAGGAAATCTAAAAACAAGCATTAACCTCGTCCAAGGTTCCGAATCAAGTAAACCTTGACGAACAATATCCTAAAGATTAAGAAATCCCACTTCTGTTAGTCATAACCTCCCTATCACCTTCGCAGCAGCGAAAATAAAAGTGGGAGTTTTTTTAATTTTTATCGGTGAGCAGCATATAGATTTCACCTCTTAAAGAAGCCCAGAGCAGCACTTTCTATACTGCAAACACATTACTTTATTTATTCAAAGTTCTATGATAAAATTTTTATCGAAATGAAAAAAGAGGTAAAAACAAGTGTTTAAATACAGAATTACTGTTGCCATTATTCTATTGGTTTTAATATCAAGTGGTTTTGTTTATGCCATTACACAACCAAGCTCGATTGCTTCTTCTG